>JAEEGL014482196.1_pt1 | contig 16657 bp, 34 predicted proteins | sample 9134231 | NCBI WGS metagenome assembly JAEEGL01 (sample SAMN16246548, study PRJNA631951) | gut metagenome | biome: gut microbiome; feature: rumen; material: fiber-attached | host: Bos | place: Iran: Karaj | collected 2018-10 | reverse complement strand
TTTAGCTATTATAGTATTCATCTCTTTATATCATGAATAATATAATCAACAGTTTTAGTAGTATCATTATTAACAACTGTGATATTCTCAATCTTATCAACTTGATACTCTTTGCATCTGACCTCTTTGGCAAAGGCTCCACTTATTCCAGCTATCCCTACAATCATAACTACAATGCAAGAAACAATAAGTACAAGCGCAGATATAACTCTTAGGACCCGTTGTTCACTTGCATCACTTATTCCGAGCAGATAACTTGAAGCAAAAAAACATATTACACCTATAGCAAATAAGGTCTCCATAGTTTTATTATTTAAAGGGTTACTCAATAAAAAATAAGAACAACAGCCATAAGGCTGTTGCTCCTAATGAGAGATACTCAGATTTGCACTCTGGTAATATCTCCATCTCCGTCTCTGTGGAGAGTAATCAGTTTAGCCTGACTCATATCCACAGCATCACCTGCTGCAAGAGAAGATGTGTTGGACAGAGGAATGTAGGTAGTTCCGCCTGACTTCATAAAGAAGCAGACAGAAAGACCAAACTGAGAAGGCACAACTTCTGCCTTATTAACCAATGCAGTCTCAGCATCAGTAAAGGATCTCTCACCTGTGACATTCCAATTGCCACCATACGTCTGTAATGAATCAAATATATTCATTGCATACTTACCTATGCCCTTAGGATTTGTTTTGGTATCTGGCACACCTTGTTGTTGTTTGTTGTTGTTGTTTGTTGTAGACTTACAGGTAGATAATAATGAATAACTCCCCGTCAGTCAAGTACAAAGGGAGAGTAATTGATAAGTGTTACTCTATGCGGCTGTTGCTGTAATATCATATTTTACTATGGCATAATTGTAATATCCTTCTCTTGAATTAAAAACAATTGTAATGAGAAGAGAAGAAAGAGTATAGGAAGTGAGGGGAAAGGGAGAGGTAGTAGTGTTGTATAATGAGAGGAAGGGTGACTAGGAAATGTTATATAATAATAGGATAGTGTGGAAATTGGTGACTGGGGAATTGGCGGAAGGGGAAAGGGGATGGATTTTTGGGTCACTCTTGAGCCATAAGAGAGCCAATATTACCTGAGATTATTAACCACTACTCCTTATCTGAACCCCTATTATAGAATAGGTAGAAATAAGTACTAAATAAGATAAGAAGAGATTAGTTTGCAACCTCTTGATTTACAGTGAGTTAGGTCGAATTTTACTAATTTATACATTAGTCCTCCTAATTTATACATTAGGAAGCCACATGTATAAATTAGGTTCCCTCTCTCCTCCCCCTATTTTCTAACTGCCCAACAGAGTCTCACTAACTTATAACACAGGTATCCTAATTTTTTTAATTAGTCCTACATTAAATTTGTTAGGAAAGCTGTATCTTTGCATTAGTAACTATCGTATCAATATGGAAAGATTTGTAACAGAGACATCTGATCAGTATTCTTTATTAGATAGAGAAACTGGAGAATTATTGGAGTACAGAAGAACCAGAAGAGTGACAATGGAAGAGTTTATTATGATATTCTTTTCCAGTTTTCCAGAGTTATTTAGTCTCCAGGGAGTGCATCTGAAGATATTAATGTGCTGCTGGAAATCTTCCTCCTACAATGAGGAGTGTGAATCTGAGGGAAACATCCTTCATAACAATGCCACCTTTAAGAATTTCTGTAGACAGAATGGATTGGATATATCAGATGCCATGATAGATAATGGGGTCAGTACGTTGTGTAAGAAGGGGTTATTAATCAAGAAGTGCAGAGGTGAATATCTGCTTAATCCTGAATACTTCTTCAAAGGCAGATTATCTGATAGAAGTAGATTGCAGCTGAATATCCTGGTTGATCCATTGGCTTCAGATCCTGAGCATACTGAGAGACATTAGTTGCACATCTCAAGTGAAAAAAAGAGAGGGATAGCCCAAAGGGCTACCCCATATTCTCTCCGCTCTTATGCATCAATGCGAGTGATGTCACCATCACCATCACGATGAAGAGTGATGAGCTTTGCCTTGTTAAGGTCAACAGCGTCACCGGGAGCCAGCTTAGACTGGTTGCTCAGCGGAATGTAAGTCTGACCTCCACTCTGCATGAAGAAGCATACTGAGTTGCCAAACTGTGAAGGCACTACCTCAGCTCTCTTAACCAGAGCCTTCTCACTCTCGTTGAACTCTCTACTGCCAGTTACGTTCCATGAACCACCGTAAGTCTGCAATGAATCAAAAATGTTTGCCATTGTTGTTTGTTGTTTAAAGTTGTTGAATGTTGTTTGTTGTCTCGCAAATGCATGACTAGTATAGCATCGCAGGTACAGAGGGAGAGTAATTGTCATTTCTTCCTCTTTGCTGCTCCCCACTTGTTGCTAGGACTACTGGATGAAAAAAAAATAAAGAGCAGACAGCCTAAGCTGCCTGCCCTTAATAAACTATGCTTTATACCATATGGATAAAGCCTACTACTGTACAATAAACACAGAATAGTGTGATTAATCCAAACAGAATACTCCAAAGGAGTTTATCCCAGTCAATCTTCATAGCTCAATTCTTGTTATCTTATCCTGTCCATCCTTGCTCAGTGTCAACAGATGAGCTTTCTCCAAGTCAACAGGATCTCCCTCAGAAGCATTTGAGTCTCTGGATACCGGAATATATGTCTGTCCTCCATTCATCATGAAGAAACATACACTGAGTCCATATTGACTCAACACAACTTTAGCTGAAGATACCATGCTCTTCTCTGCAGTTGTAAACTCTCTTCTCTCATCTACTGAATAAGAACCTCCATAAGTCTGAAGTGAATCAAAGATATTTGCCATAATAGTAATAATTTAAAGGGTTGATTGTTTAGTTATTTATCTCCATAATACTTCTCACAAAGCTTAATGAGCTCAATGTAATACAGTCCAGGATTTTCCTCATCCCACAACTCATCCAAATACTCCTGTTCTTCCTTTGTGATGTCATCAAAGAGATCTGTCTCAAAGACAACATCTATGACATAGTTCTCCAAATCATTTCCCATCTTATAATAGACCTCTTTCTGGGAAATCTCCTCTTCAAACTTGTCAGCTTTCTTAGCTTGAACATCAACATCTATCATAAGCAAGCCCATGATAAGTACACACACAACCAGAATAATCTGGTAAACTTTCTTCTCTTTTGTTTCCATAATAGTTTAATTTAAATTGTTGTTGAATAATAAATGTAATCTCTCAAAGGATATCCCATTCTCTCAGGGCATCTTCAGGTGAGTAACCAGTCTTGAGTAATCTCTCTACTTCCCACTCAAGGTTGTACTTCTTTGCAGTAGCAATAGCATCTTTAGCACTCATAGCTTAATCGTTTAAGTTAACAGGATTGTAATCTTCAGCATCAGGGCAGCCAGCTGCTTTAACTACCTTATATCTCACAGTCAGTATTGGACAGCATCTAGGATTTCCACAGATGCCCCAAGCTTTTGCACAATCAGCAATATCATCAAATGTGATCTTGCAATTTTCCTTTGCCCATTCTTCTTTAAATTCTTTCTTTGTGTACGTCATAGTTGTAATTATTTAGTTCCATAACATTCTTCATACATCTCCCAGAACTTGACCTCTTCCTCATCACTGCATCTTCCATACTTTGGATCATCAATTAAACTCTCAATGTGAGATTTAGCCTCTTGAGCAGTCATAAGGCCAATGTAAGTTGTAGTGCCACCTGAATAATTTCTATTCATGTGTTCAGCAAATGCAGCTGCAGTCTCTCTGATTGAGTCTTCAGACTCACCTTCCATCATTCTAATATGTTTCTCAGGAAACTCATCCATGTACTCATGGATTAAAAACATAACAAATCTCTTCATAATCTTAATTATTTAATTGTCCAATCAGGTCTTCCCTGCATATTTCTCCAAGCATCAGCTTCAGTCCAAGACTTGAAGCTCCACTGATAGAAGCATTTTCCATCAGTGTCATAGAGTCTGTAATTTCTATTTCCCATTGCCAAATGCATTTTGATAGCGTTTATACTCCTCATCATTTAACACCATTCTCTTGCCAAAGACAGTAACTGTATGTCTATTTGGCTCATCCTTTGGAACAGAGAATCCAATAGCCATTCCAGTGAAATGCTTGTCATGATTCTCCTGAAGCACTTTCAGTCTCTCTTTATGAGAGGTCTCGTAAATCTTTGAATCTCCATCTGCTCTGCAAATGAGATCTTCTCTTCTAAATCTCTTTTTCATAACAAAAACTTTAATATGTAATTAATTTATAACTGTCAATACTGCCAGAATACCAAAGACTGTCCCAATAAATTCAAGAGCTACAGAGAGGTAAGACAATCTAATGTTCTCCCCCAATTCCATCTCTATCATTGCAGATAGAGACTATGAGACCAGCTGCTGCAAATGCTAGTCCTAAGTAGCCTAGTACTGTTTCCATATTGATTGAATTTTGTTTAGTTTGTCGAATATTTGATGGAAGTAATCCTTTAGATTGGGAAAATCCTCTGATACCTTGGAAAACTTGAAAGTAATCCGAAGGCCAGGGGGTGGAACCCCATTGAGGCCAAGGCCGGGGGAGGGGTGATTTATTATCTCTCCTTTTGATACATACATTACCGAGTGGGTATATATCTCCCCTCTTGATACATTCCCAAGATTTTCAATACGAAATTCCTAAGATTTTCACTATATTTGTGATATGAGAGCAGAAGTAATAGAACATAATAAGGAGGTAAGGTATTCTGCAGAGACTAGAGCTGCGGAGATGGATATGTTTCCATCTCCTCTAGAAGCTAAGATGAAGGAGTTCTTATGTAGGAATCATGTGAGGTTTGAGTCTCAGAGGATATTCTATATCTATGGAGAGAATGGATGGATTATGAGGTATTATATAGCGGATTTCTACATACCTGGGAAAGAGATTATCATAGAGGTTGATGGTAAGTTCCACGACCAGCACAAGCAACACGATAAGGAAAGGACTAAGATTATTCAGAAGCAGTATCCGGTAGAGGTACTAAGGTATCAGTGGAAAGACTTGCAAGATGAGAAGAAGATGCAAGAACTCTTGGATAGGATAAAATAAAAAGAGGGAGCTTCACAGCTGCCTCTTTTTTGCGTTATCTCATTAACAATCAAACTAAAGATTCATAATTAAGACATTCTATTATGACAAAATCACTTTATCGTAAGAATAATAGTTTCACCTCTTTCTGCTGCTGCATATAACTTGTTGTAGAGCTCTAGGAAGATGGCCTTAGAATTAGTTACCATTCCTACGGCATCATTCTTCCCTACTAAAATGCAACCTTCTGAATCAGCGGCAGTGTTTCCGGGATGAATAAGAACTCCTGACCATCCGGGAACATTCTCTATTCTAGGCATTCTTCCACCATGACAGTTACTGAAGTACCACGGTTTAAGAGAATACTTTGGGCTTATAGTATTCATAGAAACAATATAGGTTCCTGTGGGTATTGCTGTAAAGGCAGCGACTTTTACTTCTTTAATCTTAGAAAGAGGCATGGTCTGCTTAAGGCCCCTGTCTTTATCCTCGCAAGTATTACAGAATAACTTGCCGTCTATATAAAGGCGGCCTATTGTATAGGTCTCCTTCTTCCACTTTCTGTCCACTAAGAGTTCCATATCTTACTTCTTTTTGTCTTCCTTCTTTGCTGGAAGATTGACTTGGCGCATCTTGCAAGTAGTATCCAGACAAATGGTTCCAAGGATGTTAATCATCTCCATCTGGAGCTGGCTTACTTGCTTACGCAAGTCTGAGTTTTCTTCGGAAAGGGTGTCTACTTTAGCATTCAAAGAGTTAATGGTGGCCTCATACGCTTTGTTCTGTGAGACCATTGAGTCCTCCATCGTCTTTTTGTAAAGATTGAAGGCGTCGTTTAGGTTTTGGATCTGCTGTGATTCCACTTCAGAGTTATACTTTTTTCTAGTTAATAGAAACGTTATTATACTAGTGACTATTGTGCAGAACAGTCCTACTAGTGTTGAGATAAGTCCAGTGCCCATTATTTCTTGAATTTACGATTAAGCAAAACAACAATGAGGTATATTGGGTAAATGAACCAAGATAATAAGCTATACAGCAAGAGCTTTCCGTCAGGAATGTCTGGATCTACAATTCCCATACTGCTCCAGTGCAATAGTTGCGGTAATGCTATTAATACACCCGCAGCCCAAATAGTTACTACTAACAGTCCCATTTACCATTAAACCTTTTATCTACGCAAAAATAATAATAAATTGAATTGGGTGTTTCTGAGCTTACAAAAGTTATCAAGCCACCTAAAATATAGAGTTAAGTTTAGCCGTTCTAGTTATAAATTCTCTATTTTTGCTTCTGATATGAAGAATGTTCAGTACATAAGTAGTGACATATTTACTCCCAAGGATAGTTGGGAAGCTCTTTCTATGCAAGAAAAGTCAGCCATCATCAGAGCGGGAGTAGAGGAGGGCCTTACTGATTTGTCTCAGATCAGAGCAAAATATAATGAGTTTGCTGAAGGAGGACAGATGAGCGAGGAACAATATCTGGCTAAAATGGAACAGGTAGCAGAGGAGAACTACCTTAAATGGGGATTCAATACTGCTGAGGAAGCTCTCACGCATGTGCTAAACGATAATACTTATGATTATAGAGGATACTATAACAAGTATCCCTATTCTACTGCCAATGCAGATACACACTGGACTGATGAGTTCAAGACAGTATATCATCCGACTTTCTCCATTGAGTCTATTTATAGTGGACAAAAGTCTCAGTTTAATCCTGAAGGATTAGTAGGGGGACATTGGGAAGGGGAGCAGTTCATTCCTGCAGATTGGCAGAAGAAGCAATTTCAAGAAGGAGGCAGCAAACCTACTTCGTCACCAATAGATTCTGCATTTATGGCCTCTCGCCCCACTCCCTGGGATATAGCTGCTAGGGCTGCACTTAATTATTCCAATACAGTACTTGGGCATGAGTTCCCTATAACGGGGGAGGAGTCACCTATTCAGCCAGCGCCTATTGATGCCGCTGAAGTTAGACAGAGGCAGGCTTTTATGGAAACTGCCTTCAATGATAAGGCAGTTAGTCCTACGGGTGCTAAAGGAAGATGGCAGATAATGCCTAATACCCTTGCTGAGTATACTAAAGCTACTGGTAAAACTGGGGATTTAACTGATCCAGACTTTAATAGAGAGGTGCGAGACTGGTATTTGGATAAGCTTCTAAGCAGAAATTGGGTCACCAAAGGTGATGCTTCTGATAGTATTCAGTGGGGAAAGGCTTTAGCAGCATACAATTATGGTCCTACTAATACTGTTAATGTTCTGAATAAAGCTAAAACCTCTGGAGCTGATATATATGGTTCCTGGGCATGGTTGGATTATATGCCAGAAGAGACTAGAAATTATGTGAACTTCATTCTAAGAAATAAGGATGTAAACAAACATAAAAACCAGGCTGAGTATGATAAAGCTGTAGAGAAATTAAACAAAAAGAAAGGTCTATGACACATGATAAGGAAGAAGAGTTGCTAAGATTGACTAGAGAGAACAATGTCTTACTGAAATTTATACTACAGGGAGTGCACAAAGATGAAGCTAATGATTTTATAACAAATATTCTAGCCAATATAGTTGGTAACAGATTAGACGGAGGACGTAGAAGATGAAAAAATATCTTATAAGGATACTTTTAATTGCCGTTGCGGTACTTATTGTAGGAATGACTATTACTACAAACAGACTTCGTAGGGTAAACGCTGAATATAAAGAAGCGATAGCTAATATTAAGAACTATGATAAGCAACTTAGCTCTGAGAAAACAAAGAATACCGCCTACCAGCTTACCATTAACCAGCTTGAGTACTTTCAGGATTCCGTTCTTAAAGCTTTGGATGCAACCAGAAAGGAGCTCAAGATAAAGGATAAGAACCTTAAAGCCCTCCAGGCAATACAGTCCAGTTTCAAAAAGACCGATACTATCCGGATCATCCAGGTAGATACTCTGTTTAAGGAGCCTTCTTTAGATATAGATACTTTGATGGGAGACGAGTGGTATTCTCTCCAACTTGGTCTTAAGTATCCCAACACTATAGCAGTAGCACCCAACTTTACTAGTAAGAAACACGTTATAGTGTCTAGTAAAAAAGAAACTATAGAACCACCAAGAAAATTCTTTATACTCAGATGGTTTCAGAGAAAGCATGTAATTTTGAATGTGGATGTGGTGGAGAAGAACCCTTACGTGGAGGAGCAGAGTAGTAAGTATGTAGAAATCTTAAAATAAAAGTATATGGCATCAGTAAACAGTCCTGTTATAGTTGCCAAGTATGCCAAGTAAAAGGGGTGGATTGCCAAGTTGGTTTATCAGCAAATATTTTCTTATTAAATCTATAATATATTACAAATATTTTCTATCTTTACCCCTGTTATGGGAAGAAAGAAAGTAAATAATCCTAAAGTGTCGATGTCGGTATCGGTAAGACAATCGACCAAAGACCATATCCGTGACAACAATATCAACGCGGGTGAGATTCTTGACAATATGTTTAACCAATCAGAATAGATTATGCTTACAAAAGGAAACATTGAATTCTTATTCAAAAACGGTATGATGAATATTACAGCTCATACCCTCGATGCTGCCCATGCCTACAAGGTGGTAAAATTCAAGAGTATTCTCAAAAACGTTATGAACAACATTGGAGAAATGGAGAAATCCTTCTCCAAAGAACTTGGGATTGACGATGCCTTTATTAACCGGATCAATGATTTATTATCTAAAGATGAGAAAGATTTGACTAAAAAGGAAAAGGAGGAACTCGCTGGCTTACGTGAAATCGATAACAAATTTGGTGAAATGCGTAAGGCTATGCTCCAGGAAGAGGCTGATTTGTCAGAGGCCAAGACTATGCCTTATGAGGAATGGAAGAAACTCCAGGATGAAAACAAGGATCAGCAACTTAGCTATAGAGACAATCTTGGTCAGATTATTAATCAACGTGAATTGTTGATGGTCTTTGAGGCAGAGCTTGAAGGTATACTCTGGAAGGCTCCTGAGGAATGACTAGTTTGCAATACTCATCCAACTTTTAATTAGTTCAGGCGCGGGTTTTAGACTCGCGCTTGTTTTTGTATAAATCTGGTAGAAAGAAAATTTAATAAAAATACTTTGATTTTTAAACAAAGGTCTTTATCTTTGCCACATGTCATTATGACACAATATGTTTCACATCTTAAAAAGTAATCACTATGACAATTTCAGGACCTTCAAAGAAACAAGAACAGCAATGGCAAGCTGAGGATGATGCACGCACTATGGCAAGATATCAAGAGATCCTCAGTGACAAGGCAAGAATGGGCAGAGCTATCAAAGAAGCTAACAAGCAAGCCCAGGATCTGACAAAGAGAGCTTCAGTAATGAAGTCGGCTGCTAACGTCAAGACAACAAGTAGAAAGAAGTAACAGACTATGGAAGAGAGGAAATCAATGCTACAAGCTCTGCAAGCCTATCAGCTGAGAGAACTTATAGATATGGCTAATCAGCGAGGCATTAAGAAGGAGAATATTGTAACAGTTCTCCCAGATGCAACCAATGGATTTTATCTGTTGTACTTCAACTAAGACAGGAGGAGTAGCAATATGACTGACGAGGAAAGAAATAACGACTATGATTTAGAGCCTGTCATCTATTGCTCTAGGTGCTACTCCTTGAAAATAAAGCATGATGATACCTTTGATGAGGACTATTGTATGGACTGTGGGTGTACAGATATGTCTGAAGCTCCAGTAGCCGAGTGGGAAGCTTTGTACCAGAACAGATATGGTAATAAGTTTGCTGAAAGAGGTTCCTCTGTTGGGAAGTCTCCCATTTACAGAATGAATATGCAGGAACTGAAAGAGCTTGTCTCTAACAGTCCTAATTGGAAGGATGTCATCAGGACTTTATATCCAGGATTTCCTGGAGGACTTAGTAAGACAGATTCTATTCTGCTTCTATTCGACAAGCTGATTGCAGATAACAGGATAGATGAGTTAAAGATTACATTAGCTAATAAATTCAGTAATAAAACAAATTAATTTGGAGAAGTTATGGAAGAGAAGAAGAACAATGGAGAGACACTGCTTAAGATTGTACCTGGCAAGGACAGCCACAGCCAGCCTGAGCAGTCTACTCAAAAGCTTTCTTATGAGAAGCTTAATCAAGCCTGTGCTGAGCTAAGCGAACAAAACGGCCAGATGCAGAAATACATACAGAATCTGCATGGTCAGTTACGCGATTTAAAGGAGGCCTATATGATGAAGCGCCTTGACTACTTATTTAAAGTGCTTCAGTATGCTTCTATGTTTGATGCAGACTTCATTGGAAGTTGTGCAGACGAGATTAAGGAAGCCTTAGCTATTCCGGAGAATCAAGCTGAGCAAAATCAGAAGTAATCATGAATAATTCTGAGACTTCCAACAAGGCTGAGGGACGTAAGATACCAAAGCCTAATAATATGATTAAAGTGAAGACCACTCCAGACGAGGACTTCTTTAAATGGTGGTGTGTCTTCCTAAGGCCCTTCATTCCTCTCACCAAAAGAGAGATTGATGTAATTGCTAGCTTTCTTAGACATCGCTGGGAGCTCTCTAAACAAATTTCAGATCCTTCTTTACTTGACACTCTGTTAATGAGCGAAGAGATAAAGAGACAGGTACAAGAGGAATGTAACATCACTCTTCAGCATTTTTATGTTGTGATGAGCAATCTTAAGAAGAATAAGGTAATAATCAATAACTCTATTCATCCAAGATTGATTCCGAATGTACGAAAGAATAAGAATGGAGAGTTCATCTTAATGGTGTCATTTGTGGAGGATAAGTTTAAAGAAGAGGAGGAATGACTTACAATGAGATAGTAGCAGAAGTAGCCCACTCACTCAATCTTCCTGTAAGATTTGTGAATAAAGTATATAGAGCCTATTGGAAGGCGGTCAGGGAGCACATCATCTCACTGCCTCTTAAGGAGGACCTTACAGACGAACAGTTTGGCCAATTGCAGCCTAATGTAAATATACCGTCTATAGGCAAGCTTCATGTTACTCTAGACAGATATAAGAAGATGAAGAAACAACGAGAGATTTATCAACAACTAAAAAATAAGAAAGATGCTAAAAGTAAAGAAGATTAAACCTCTTTTTACTGGGGTACTGGTAACAGGCTATAAGTATGAGCAGGATGCAATTACTTCTACAGGTGTGATACTGGGCAATCAAAAGAAAGGAGACCTTAAGCTGTTTCAAACCGTAATAGCTGTGGGCTCTACAGTTAGGGATATTCAGCCTGGAGATAAAATAGTGTTTGACCCCACCCGCTATGCAGTGATGAAATATGATCCGAATTCCGTCAAGAATGATATGGATATGAACAAAGTCATCAAATGGAATCTGCCGTGGGTTCAGATGGTTAATGATAAGGGGGAAGAGGAGGACTACCTTCTGCTTCAGGACAGGGATATTCTGTATGTCTATGAAGGAGAAGAGGTTGCTGAAACCATTGTACTGCCTCCTAAGCCCAATCTTCTGATGCATTGAGGAATGTCATGAGTAGGAAGAAGCCTTCTAGACAGTATACAAAGCAGATACTTTCTAGTTACACTAAAGGTAGAAGGGTGTCTAAAGAACAGTTTGAGGATTTGGACAAAGACTTTAATGAATTAGATCATGCAACTAATAACGGTAGATAACTTTGAATTGTCAGTAGCTCCTGAGGCTTTACTTGTAAAGCCGATCAGGATGTTATGGAACCAAGACAGAAGTCAAAGAAAGGAGCGCTTCTACGAGCAGATGTCTTATCTGTATCATATGATAGATCCTAGGTCTACCTATTCTTACCTACTTGATGAAAAAGAGAGAGAAGCAGCTATTATAGAACAGGAGGGGCTTCCAAAAGACTTCAAGCCTTCTAAACTTCTGGTTGAAGCCATGGAAATTTATAAGAAGCACACTATAACCCCTTCTCAAAAGCTTCTTCATTCAGCTCTCGAGGCTGCTGATACTGTAAGCACATTCTTAGAGGATAAGACTATTCTTACTCAGTTGGATGATAAAGGAAAACCTAGATATCAGGTTTCCTCTATTACAGCTACTCTAAAGAATGTAGAGGGAATAGTAACTTCTTTGAAGAATCTCCAAAAGCAGGTAGATGCCGAGCTTGAAGAGAAGGGAAAAGCTAGAGGTTCTCAAGAGCTGACCGTCATGGATGTTGGAATGGACTAGGCAGTAAATTTTGACGGGATTAACACTTTTCTTAAGTGTTGCACACTTTTTACTTTCCTTTGTATATTTGCAATCAGATATACAAAGGATTGTTTTTATGGCATATAATGAATTAGGAGGATTTCCTTCTCAACAGCTAAGCTTCAGTAGGAAGAACAGAGAATGGAGAAAGAAATGCGTTGACTTTGGAGACAATCATTCAGTCTTGCGTTATAATCAGGCAAGAAAGAATGTGTATGCTATGAAGGTTAACTACGACCTTCTAGAAGGAAAGTTACACATGGAGGATCTGAAGATGATCACCAATCCGTATAATCTTGATGCATCCTTCATTCCTGAAGATATTCAGCACTATCCTATAATCAACTCTAAGCTTAATGTCCTTAAAGGTGAGGAGAGTGAGAGAGTCTTTGATTTTAGAGCAGTAGTCACTAACCCTAATGCCATCTCTGAGATGGAGGAGGAGAAGAATCAGGCTGTTAATGCCCAGCTTCAACAGCTGATGATGAATACCAGTCAAGATGAAGAGGAGTTCCAAGAGGAGTTGGAAAAGCTTGGCGACTACTTCACTTATGAGTATCAGGATAAGAGAGAGGTTAGAGCAAATAGAGTACTCAATCATTATATGAAAGAGTATGAAATGCCTCAAATGTTTAACAAAGGATTTACTGATGCATATACAGTAGCTGAGGAAGCATATCAGTGTGATATAGTAGGAGGAGAACCTACCGTTGAAAAGATAACTCCCAACACTATGCAGATAATCAGATCAGGCAACTCTGATAAGATTGAGGATGCTGATATGATTATTCTTGAAAGGTATAAGAATCCTGGATGGGTAATAGACACCTATTGGGATCAGCTTAGTAAGAAAGACATTGAAAAGATAGAAAACGCAGGTACCTTAAGAGAAGGACTTGTGGACTCTATGGATAATATAGATACAGCCACAGGTAATCCTCTGGTTCCTCTGTTCCAAGACTGGACTGCCGGAGACGCAGTTATGAATGGCAGATACCTCTTTGACGAAGGAGGCAGTGGTTCTTTGGTTCCCTATGATTTGAATGGAAATGTCAGAGTGCTGACAGTATACTGGAAATCCCGTAGAAAAATCAAGAAGGTTAAGAGCTATGATCCTGTTACTGGAGAAGAGCAATTCAACTTCTATCCTGAAAACTATCATTGCAATCCTGAATTAGGAGAGGAGGAGCAAACCTTCTGGATTAATGAAGCCTGGGAGGGCACCAAGATAGGTGAAGATATTTATGTAAACATGAGACCCAGGCCTGTACAGTATAACAGGCTCTCTAATCCTTCAAGATGTCATTTTGGCATTATAGGCTCTATCTACAATATTAACGGCGATGAGCCCTTCAGTATGGTAGATATGGTTAAGCCTTATGCATACCTCTACGATGTGATCCATGACAGACTGAATAAAACTCTTGCAAAGAACCTTGGTAAGATTGTGCGAATGGACTTTGCTAAAGTTCCTAAAGGCTGGGATACTGATAGATGGTTGTACTATATTAATGTTAATGGCATTGCCGTTGAGGATAGCTATAAGGAAGGAGAGAATGGCAGAGCCACTGGTGTACTGGCAGGAGCTATGAACAATAACTCTAATGGAGTCATTGATGCGTCCCTGGGAAATGAGATACAGCAGTATGTCAACATGCTTGAGTGGATATCTACTAAGATTGGAGAGATCCTTGGTATCTCTAAACAAAGAGAAGGCCAGATATCCAATAGAGAGACTGTTGGAGGCGTAGAAAGAGCTACTCTCCAGTCCTCTCATATTACTAAATGGCTGTTCTTTACTCATGACAGTGTAAAGAAGAGAGTTCTTGAGTGTTTCCTTGAGACTGCAAAAGCTGCATTTAAGGGCAGAAAAGTCAAGTTTGATTATATTCTTGCCAACGGTTCTAAAGAAACTGTTGAATTTGACGGAGATGAATTCGCAGAATGCGACTATGGCATTGTTGTAGACAACAGCAACGGTACCCAGGAGCTTAATCAGAAGCTTGATGTCCTGGCTCAGGCTGCTCTTCAGACTCAGACTCTTAGCTTCTCTACTATTATGCAACTCTATACTACCCAGTCTGTGGCTGAGAAGCAGAGAATTGTTGAAAATAATGAGAAGAAGAGAGAGCAAATGCAACAGCAACAGCAGCAACAGCAGCTCCAAATCCAGCAACAGCAGCTTATGCAGGAGGCCCAGATTGAGCAGGCCAAGATGCAGCAAGAGCTTGCAATGCGTCAGCAGGATAATGAGACCAGGATTCTGGTTGCTCAGATTAACAGTGTAGCTGAACAGCAACGTATGGAAATCATGAATCATGAGGATGGCATCTCAAAGGAGCAGGAACTTACTCTCAAGCAGAAGGAGATAGATCAGAAAGCCAAGGAATTCAGAGAGAAGCTGGCATTCGATAAGAAAAAGCATGAAGATGATGTCCGTCTTAAGGAAAAACAAATAAACAAAACCAGTTCTAAGAAATGATTAAGGGCCTCAAAAAGATGGTGATAGATCAGCTTAGGGATGTTGCAGACAAGATAGATTCTAACAGCTGTGAGATCTCTGATGAGCAGGCAATGGACATATTTAGAGTAATTGCTCATGAACCTCTCAGCAAAGAGCAAGCCTGTGACTTTTTGAATATCAGTAGAAGCAATTTCGATGGTATGGTCCGAGAAGGCAAACTTCCAAAAGGAAGAAAGGTAAAAGGGTATAAAGAACTTCGTTGGTATAAAGACGAGCTAATATTGTCTTAGTGTGTAATTAGGTTGTTTTGTTTTGTTTTAGCCCACTAGTTAGTTGATAGCTAGTGGGTTAATTTATTTTCTGGCATTGTTTGGAAAGGAATCATAAAGGTTGAATCTTTGCAGTGTCTTGCAAGGCAAATTCAATGTTTAACTAAATTAAAAGAAAGAAATTTATGGCACAAAATGAAGGTGTTTATGTTTTTCCAGATGCAGTGTCTAAAGCTGCGTCTAGTATAGATCCTGGTCTTCTTGCCTTACTTAACAACAACGGCGGTTTCGGAGGTAATAACTGGATTTGGCTTGTTTTCCTTTGGATGATTTGGGGAAATAACGGTTGGGGTAACAATGGCTTTGGCGGCAACGGTTTTGTTCCTAATCAGCTGAATAACATGGAAGGTCGTGATCTTCTGCTTCAGGCTATTAATGGTCGTGCTGATGCAGCTGCTCAGCTTGCTCAGATTACCAATACTAGCATCGAGTCTGTTAAGAGTGGTATTTTTGCCCTTCAGTCAGCTATTCAGACCGTAGGTGCCCAGGTAGGTATGTCAGGTCTTGAGGTACAGAATGCTATTCAGGCAGGCAATGCTTCTCTGTCACAGCAATTAGCTTCGTGCTGCTGCGAGAACAGACTGGCTATCTGTCAGCAGACCAATGCCCTCCAATCCCAGATTGCAGGTCATGACGCATCAGTAAGACTTCAGCTTGCTCAGAATGAGGCTGCTGATCAGCTGAGCGTATGTCAGCAAACTAATACAATTCTTGGTGCTATCAAGGACCAGAGTGCTATGATTACTGACCAGTTCTGTGCACTGAAGGAGCGTGAGCTTCAAAACAAGATTGATACTCAGGGCGATATAATTACTCAGCTGAGAAATCAGATTAGTAATGATCACCAAACTCTTCAGTTTAACGCTGCTTTCCATGCTCTTGATGACAAGATTGATGCTATTGCTGCTAAACAGCCCAATACTGTTCCTGTACAATGGCCGAATCTCATTGCTGCCAATGCTACTCCTTATATAGGTGGTTATGGCTACAATAACTGGGGTAATGGCTGGAACAATGGTATTGTATTTTAATTACGGATAGGAGGTTAAAAGTATGAATTGTTGTAATCAGATTATAGCAACTAATGCAGGTGGTATTCCGTATGTAGTATCTAACAATACCACAATAGGTACAGAGAGTATTAATATTGCTTTAGGTTTTCGTAGAGTTCAGCCAGTGGGATATATGACTATTGTTATCAGTGACGCCATTCCCGCTGATGCTACTACAACCCTTCCTGTCACTTTTACTATGAATGACATTACAAGGAGTCTTGTCCTTCCTAATGGCACTCCAGTAACTGCTGCAGAACTTCTTGGAGTTAGTACAATACTTGTACTTAATGACAGGAGCAGGGGCCTTTTGGTGTTAATGTCTCGTACAACAGTGTAAGTTTAATGTCAAAAAGTAATTAACTATGTTTTCAAATTTAAGTAAAGGTAGTGTCCTGTACGGACTTGAGACTAAAGGAGATATGAAGTTCTTCACAGCTCCTGTAGAAAGTATTAGTTTGCCTAGACCTAAGAACTTTAATCCCACTTTTGGGCAAATTCCAGAGATGGTTATAGATGTAGTAGCTATCG
>JAEEGL010208975.1_pt1 | contig 16657 bp, 15 predicted proteins | sample 9134231 | NCBI WGS metagenome assembly JAEEGL01 (sample SAMN16246548, study PRJNA631951) | gut metagenome | biome: gut microbiome; feature: rumen; material: fiber-attached | host: Bos | place: Iran: Karaj | collected 2018-10 | reverse complement strand
TGAAAGATGGAAGCCCACAGGCCTTTTGCCACACCAAGCATGGGAATGAATTTAACAGCGCAGAGGAGTGTACCGACAGATTCCACTATAAATACGCCTTTGAACATTCGGGAAAGGAAACGAAGGACGCCTGTTTTTTTGTCAAAGTTGAGTGAGTCCCCGAGAAGCATCCTGTTCCATAAGTAGAACTTCTTGCGGCTTATGAGCATGAGCATCGAGCCGACCGCTACAACTCCGAGACCGCCTATCTGTATGAGGACCAAAATGACGAACTGTCCGAAAAGACTCCAATGGGCATACGTGTCAACAACAACGAGTCCTGTAACGCATATCGATGTCGTTGCCGTAAAGAGCGCGGTAATGATCCCCGTGTGCTCTCCGGGCGCAGTAGAGACGGGCAGGAGCAGCAGCAGTGTCCCCGCGATTATCGCCAGCATGAAGCTTAGCGGGATATAGTGTACAGGTGCCAGTTTTAAATGCTTCAAAATGTTGTTCTCCGGCGAAAAGGATAAGCCTGAATTTCAAAAAAGGGAAGCCTCAAAAGGCTTCCCTTATACGTGCGGAAGATGAGACTTGAACTCACACGGGCTAAGCGCCCACAAGATCCTTAGTCTTGCTCGTCTGCCAATTCCGACACTTCCGCGCGACATTTAGTATAATATCAAAACCTGATGATACAGTCAACAACAATTTTTGAATTGTTACAAAGCGATGATTCTGATATAATCATTGCCATGAGTACGATTTATCCGCGTATCCTGCCTACCGGAGACAGAGCGCTTACGGTGGAGTTCGGGAACAAGATCGATGAACATATCAATGCACGTCTGATGGGTCTTATCAGATACCTTTCCGACGAGAGGGTAAAAGGGATAGAAGAATTTGTTCCTTCTTTCAGGGCTGTCCTTATCCATTATAACCCGGCCGTTCTTTCATATGCGGACATGGAAAAGGTTGTGACTAAGGCACTTGAAGTTCCTTTTCACGAGAGTTCGCATCAAAGGCGGATCGTAAAAGTCCCGGTGTGTTATGACAGACAGTTCGGTCCGGACATAGAAGATGTCGCAAAGCATGCCGGTCTTAGTGTTGAAGAAGTCATCAGGATACATACATCAACGCCTTATCTTGTTTATATGCTCGGATTTCAGCCGGGATTCCCGTATCTGGGCGGACTTGACGAGAGAATACATACCCCGAGACTTGAGACTCCGCGAACAAAGCTCGAGGCCGGTTCGGTCGGGATCGGAGGCGGACAGACCGGACTGTATCCTATGGAATCGCCAGGCGGTTGGCGGATCATCGGAGTTACGCCGGTAAGGTGCTATAATCCGGAAAAGGAGAAGCCCATACCTTATATGGCGGGTGATCATATCAAATTTGAATCCATTTCAAAAGAAGAATTCGAAAGACTGCGGGAGCTTGATCTTGCAGGCGGATATGAATTCGAAGTTACGGAATAATTATCATGGGAATAGTATTTAATAAAGGCGGGATCTTTACAACTGTACAGGATTACGGCCGGATGGGATACCAGGATCTTGGGTTTCACGTATGCGGCGCTATGGACAGGCACGCATACTGGGCGGCCAACCTGCTTGTCGACAATACCGACAGGGAGGCAGTCATTGAGTTTACGCTCGCGGGACCTACTCTCTATTTTACTTCCGATACGGTCATATGCATCACAGGCGGCGATTTCGATCCGAAGATAAACGGGGAAGCCGTGCCGATGTATACGGCGGTCAAGGTGCAAAAAGGTGATGAACTCGAGATGGGTTTTTGCCGGAGCGGAACCTGGGGATATATAGCATTTGCAGGAGGCCTTGATGTGCCTGTGGTCATGGGGTCAAGATCGACCGACATAAAGTGTAAGCTCGGAGGACTTGAAGGAAGACCGATAAAAGACGGCGACGAGATCCGTTTCCTCTCAAGCGTAAAAAGCCTTCCGCTCATGAGCGAGAGAAAAATAGAGCGTCCCGACTACGGTGCCGACGTTGTGGAACTTCGCGTGACGATGGGACCGCAGGACGATCACTTTACGGATAAGGGAATAGAAACGTTCCTTACACAGGAATATACGGTCACATCGCAGTGCGACAGAATGGGTTACCGTCTCGAAGGGAAAGCGATAGAACACAATGAACTCGGCGCGGACATAATATCCGACGGAATAGCAAAAGGTGCGATACAGGTTCCGAGTTCGGGACAGCCTATAATAATGATGTCCGACCGACAGACTCTCGGCGGGTATACGAAGATCGCAAACGTTATCTCGGTGGACCTTTCCAAGATCGCACAGTGTAAATATCCGCAGAAGGTCCGCTTTACAAAGGTCAGTGTCGAAGAGGCACAGCGTATATACGCAATGGAGCGTGAGCGTTTCAAACTGCTCAACGAGCGATTCATCAAGAAGAGTTTCTGGCACAGGCTCTTCAATCATTGGAAGAATTGATACTATCGGGAGAAGAACATGTCATTAAAAGTAGATCTTAACAGCGACCTCGGTGAGAGCTTCGGGGCATATACGATAGGAATGGACGATGAGGTCATAAAGCTCGTGTCGTCCGCAAACATCGCATGCGGTTTTCATGCATCCGATCCGGTTGTAATGCGGCATACGGTTGAGATGGCAGTGGCTGCGAATATCGGTATAGGTGCGCATCCGGGTTTTTACGACCTTATGGGATTCGGCCGCAGGAACATGAACATATCGCCGAAGGAGGCTTATGCGTATGTTACATACCAGCTCGGTGCACTTTCGGCCTTTTGTAAGCAGCAGGGTGCAAAGATCGATCATGTTAAGCCTCACGGTGCGCTTTATAACATGGCGGGCAAAGATTATGAACTGGCAAAGGGCATATGCTCGGCAATATATGATTTTGATCCGGACCTGATACTTCTCGGGCTTTCGGGATCGCAGATGATAAAAGCCGGAGGCGATGTCGGCCTTCGTTGTGCAAATGAGTTTTTTGCGGACAGGGCATATGAGGATGACGGATCCCTTCGCGCAAGGACTAAGGAAGGCTCGATGATAGAAGATGAGAGTGAAGCGATAGAGCGCGTCGTCAAGGTCATCAGGACCGGAAAGGTCACGACATATTCGGGGAATGAGCTCGAACTGAAGATAGACTCGATATGTGTACACGGAGATAATGCCCATGCACTCGAGTTCGTAAGGGTCATCAGGAAGAGACTTGCCGAAGAGGGAATTGAGATAGCACCTCTTTCAAAGGTACTCGCAGACAGGTAAATGAAAAAGTAAAAGCAAAAATATATAAAAAGGGAGGGCTTTATGGAAAAGTTCAAAACAAGGCTTAAAAACATCGGTCCCGGTGCGCTCGTAGCTGCGGCGTTCATCGGACCCGGAACGGTCACGAGCTGTTCCAAATCGGGAGCAAGTTACGGCTATACACTGCTGTGGGCAATGCTCCTTTCGGTTATCTCGGTCATAATCATGCAGTCTATGGCCGCAAGACTCGGTATCGTGTCAAAGATGGGACTCGGTCAGGCGCTTCGTGCCAAGTTTACGAGCAAGGCTTCGAGGATCCTGCTTGCGATCCTTGTCATCGCAGCCGTGTTCATCGGTAACGTTGCGTATGAGACGGGTAATATCACGGGATCGGTTCTCGGTATCCAGTCAGCATTCCCGTCACTTGACGGTAATGCCGGAAAGATCATCCTCATAATCGTGATAGCTGTTGTTGCTGCGGCACTTCTGTGGTCAGGAAGCTATGTTTACATCGAGAAGTTCCTGACGGCACTTGTTGTTATCATGGGCGTTGTGTTCTTCGTAACGGCATTTGCGGCAAAGCCCGACTGGGGCGCTGTTTTTGCAGGCCTTTTCGGATTCAAGGTTCCCGCTGAAGAGAACGCATGGATGACGGTTGCCGCTCTTATGGGTACGACGGTTGTTCCTTATAACATTTATCTTCATGCATCGAGTGCTTCAAAGAAGTGGGGCGATGATGCCGATGTTGCAGAAGGTCTTGCAAATTCGAGACTTGATTCGATCATCTCGATAGGACTTGGCGGACTGATCTCAATGGCGATCATAATCTGCGCCGGTGCCACGATCAATGTAACGGGCGGCGAGATCGCAAGCGGTGGCGATATGGCCAAGTCACTCGAGCCGTTGCTCGGCTCATGGGCAACAGTATTCTTCGGTATCGGACTGTTCGCGGCAGGTATCTCATCAACGATCACGGCTCCTCTTGCTGCTGCTTTTGCATCTGCAGGTATCCTCGGATGGAAAGAGGATCTTAAGGAGATGAAGTTCAAGATATTCTGGATCGTTGTTGTCGCATTTGGTCTGTTTGCATCGATCATTCTCGGAGCTTCTCCGACAGAGATCATCCTGTTTGCACAGGCTGCTAACGCATTCCTTCTTCCGATCACGGGTATCCTCCTACTTATCGTTGCAAACGACAAGGAGATCATGAAGGAGTACGTGAACAAGACATGGTTCAATGTTCTTGTCGTTATTGTTATAGGTATATTTATCTTTATCGCGGCAAGGAACATGAATGCTTTCATTGACGGCTTCAACAAGCTTATCTCCGGCTGATCCGGAATATTATGACACAGATAGTCAGTACCGTACTGTTTATACTCATACAGGCTTTTTCCAATTTCGTTCAGGCTGTCACCGGTTTCGGCGGCGGTCCGATAGCGATGCCGCCTTCAATGGCGCTTGTGGGAATAAGCGAAGCAAAAGCGGCGGTTACCTGCATTCTGTGGCTTACGTGCATAGTTATATCCGTGCGTGAGATCAAAAATATCGATCTTAAACATCTCGGGATCATACTCGCCTGTATGATCCCGGGTGTTGTTGTGGGGATGTGGCTTTTTTCCACGCTCCCCCTTACGGTCCTGATGCTGATCTACGGGATGATTGTGGTGCTTATCGGAGCATGGAAACTGTTCTTTCCGGGATCACGGGAATTGCCGCACTCTGTCAGGATCGCAGCCCTTATACTGTCCGGCCTTATGCAGGGGATGTTTACGTCCGGGGGCCCGTTCCTTGTCATATATGCGGTTTCGGCGATACATGACAAAAACAGGTTCAGGGCGACGATATCGACAGTATGGGCAGTTATCAACACATACATGGTAGGACGCATGATATTATCGGGAATGTATTCGAACGGAGAATACATGCTCGTGGTTTATTCGATCATTCCGGTCGCAGCTGCCATATACGTGGGAAAACGTGTTGCAGACCGTCTTGACCGTGAACTCTTTTTGAAAGTCATATACGCGCTGCTTATGGTGAGCGGTGCGTTGCTCATATATAATTATTTCAGTATATAAACATTAAGGAAAGATAATGGAAATCATAGTTTTGGTACTCGGAGCAGTCGGTTTTGTAATGTCGTGGGTCATTGTGGGTGCGGTTCCCGCATTCCTTGCCGTCATTCTCGGCTCGTTTCGCCTCCTCATGAAGAAAAAACGCCTTACGAAACTCGGCAAAACTGAGATCGTAATAGGTATCATCCTGGGTCTTCTTGCCCTCGGGGTAAGCGTATATGTCTATGTTGCGGGCGTTATGGATATAGATTTCGTAAACATCGTACGGATGGAGATAGAAGAGTTTAAGGCAAAACTCCCGTTCTGATGATTTTTGCTAAAAAATGTGACAGATTTATTGAAAACATGTGCAAAAGTGACTATAATATAAGTTACGTGATTTAAGGCATTTTGATCACTGAAGATAAAACATTAAGGAGAGGGTAGTTATGGCTGCAAAGAAAACTGTATCAGCAAAGGCAAAAGGCGGCAAAGGAAAGGGCGGTAAGGCACAGTCCAGACTGAACATGAGAGTGACTCTCATTCTTTTCGCGCTCATTCCACTTGTGTGTTCATCGATCCTCATAGGTCTTGTTCTTTACAATTCAAGCCAGAAAGAGATGAAGAACTACACTCACAACTCACTTGTACAGGTTGTTGAGGGAGTCGGTAATTCATTTGATTCGATGGCAAACACGAATAAGGCGATACTTAAAGCGTATACCGCGGCACCTATTATTAAAGAGGCGCTCAAGGATACGAGCAATGACATGATCAAATCAAGAGCCCAGAAGTTTACTGTTGATTATTTCAGCAAGTTAGACGGCTGGGAGGGTATATATCTTGCAGACTGGAATTCCCAGGTTCTGACTCATCCGAATGAGGGTGCCGTGGGAATGGTGCTCAGGGAAGGTGACAAACTTACTTCTCTTCAGAATTCGATGCTTTCCGCAGAAGACGGGGTGTTCAACACGGGTATCATGACAAGCCCTGCATCCGGACAGATAATCATGTCGATGTATACACCGGTCCTTGATGATGACGGAACACCGCTCGGGTTTGCGGGATGCGGTTTTTATGTAAAGGGCATAGCAGAGTCCATTTCGGATGTTTCGGGACTCGGTCTTTCAAGCGCATATGTATACTTTGTAGATAAGGAAGGAACGATGCTGTTCCATCCCGATGAGTCCAAGATCGGTAATCCTGTTGAGAACGCAGCAGTCAAGGGTCTTGTAGCAAAGCTTGCGGCAGGAGAGCACCCGGCCCCCGATGTTGTTGAGTACGAGTATAAAGGCACGACCAAATATGCCGGTTATTACGTAGGTGCGAACGAAAACTATATCGCAGTCCTGACAGCGGACGAAGACGATGTTCTTTCGGGACTGATCGCTCTCAAGAAATATACGATCATCATCTGTTTGGCGTGCGTGATCATATTCGCGGCTATCGCACTTTGTGTTGAGAGAGTCATCTCGGTTCCGCTCATTACGATATCGAAGTCTCTCGAACAGCTCAGCACCGGTGATGTGACGACCGAATGCAATGCGAAGTCTCATATCAAGGAAACGGTGAGCATCATAAATGCATTCAGGGATCTTAAGAATGCGCTTTCAACATCTATGAGATCGGTCAAGGATTCTGCATTCGTACTTAACAATGCGATCGTTAACGTGGACGGTATGACAGGTAACAACGTTGAGTCCGTATCGCAGATCAACATGGCTATCAACGAAGTTGCACAGACATCACAGAGCGTTGCAGAAAACGCACAGACCATGGCAGAGAAGGCTTCCGAACTCGGAATGGATATCGAACAGCTCAATGATAACGTTCAGAAACTGTTTGAAGCTTCTCAGACGATCAAGAATGCCAACAACGAAGCTACCGATTGTATGGATTCGGTATATGCCGGCGCAAACGAATCGGTTGAGGCAATGGAGAACATCAACAACAAGATCGCCGAGACGAACTCGGCTATCGCAGAGATAGGAACAGCCGTACAGGCTATCGAGACGATCGCCGCACAGACAAACCTGCTCTCACTCAATGCTTCGATCGAGGCGGCACGTGCAGGCGAGGCAGGACGCGGATTTGCGGTTGTTGCGGATGAAATCAGAAGTCTTGCGGATTCTTCGGCACAGTCAGCCAAGGAGATCAAGCAGATCATCGAAAACGTCATCGTTCTTTCGAACGGAACGGTTGATATCAGTAACCGCGTATTTGATGTCATCAGCAAAGAGCAGGCTGATATAGAGCAGGCACAGGATAAGTTCAACACACTGTCAGAGTCAGTAGAGGCATCGATCGCCGAGATCGATACGATCAGGCAGATGACAGACAGGCTCGATTCGATCAAGGTCGACCTTTCGAACACCACGACCGAACTCGGAGCGATCTCCGAAGAGCTCGGTGCTTCCGCACAGGAAGTTGCCGCATCATGCCAGACCGTTACGGATGCATGTTCCGATACGCAGAATTCTACAGCGGAGATGCGTAATATCAATGAGGACATGAGCGCAGCGATCGACTTCTTCAAGATCGGAGAATAAAGCAGGAAGCAATTACAGTCTTGCGATAATATCAAACCTTTACCTGCACCATCCGGTGCAGGTAGAGTTTTGTTTAAGGGAGTATATAGCCTGATGGCAACACTTAAGGACAAAGACATAAGGGAAGCGCTGTTTTTCTTTCTTGAGGAAAAATACGGCAAAGTCCGTATACTTGAGGAAAAGAACATCGGGCAGTCACGTGCGGATGTCGTTATGGTGACGGAAGATGCGATCTTCGGGATCGAGATAAAGAGCGATGCCGATACATATGCCAGGCTCGCACGTCAGGTAGAGGACTATGACAGGTACTATGACAGGAACATTGTCGTAGTCGGCACATCGCATGCGCTTCATATAAGGGAGCATGTTCCTGAGCATTGGGGCGTCATAACGGTTGAGTCCGAAGAGAGCGGGCTTGATTTTTATGTACTGAGGGAGCCTTCCGAAAACGCGGGTGTCACGTTCCGCCGAAAGCTCGAATTCCTGTGGCGGCCGGAGCTTGTTAAGATACAGGAAGCACATGAGATGCCGATGTACCGGCGAAACAGCAAGTCATTTGTTGTTGACAAGATCGCTACATGGGTAGAGGACGGACGGATCGATGATATAGTGCTTCAGGGAGAGATATGCGATTTGCTTTTTGAACGCGATTATAATACTATATTCGAGGAGATCAACAAATACAGACAGGAGCACGGTGCTCATAAGAGAAGAAGGGTAAGAAAGAGGAAGAAAAGGAGTAAGTAAGGGAATGGAAAACGAAAACAAGACAACCGGAATCGTCAGATCGATAGTAACGCTTATCAGTGTGTTTATGATCGCTGTGGCTCTCGTTGCATGCACGTGGATATTCACGAAAGGTTTTGTGTCCTATAAGACGAACGGCAACGGAGGGCTTAGCGCAACCGGGTCGGCCAGCGTTGATTTTGAATCCGATCTTATTGTATGGCGCGGGACATATTCGACATATGCAAAGACCACGAGTGAGGCTTATTCAAACCTTAACAGGGATGCCGACAGGATAAGAGATTATCTTGACGATTACGGTATCAGTGAGGATGATGTCGTGTTCTCGGCAATAGATATCTCCAAGAGATATGTTTCGAATTATAACGATGAAGGAAACTATATCGGTGATACGTTTGACGGCTATGAGCTTTCGCAGACCGTGACCGTATCATCTGAGGATGTGGATACCGTTGAGGAAGTATCAAGGGATATCACGGAGCTTATCGAAAAGGGTGTTCAGTTCACATCCAATTCCCCGGAGTATTATTACAAGGATCTTGACTCACTCAAACTCGAACTTGTAAAGGCCGCTACGGAAAACGCCAAAGAGCGTATAGATCTTATGGCGGAAGGAAGCGGATGCAGACCGGGAAAGCTCGTCTCATCAAATCTCGGAGTATTTCAGATAACAGCCAAGAATTCCGCTGATGACGAGTACAGTTCGGGCGGCACATATAATACTTCATCAAGGATGAAGACTGCCACTATCACGGTAAAGCTTAATTACACGGTTCAGTGATTTTTTATACGGAGAGAAAAATGGCACAGGATTATATAATCGCAACCGCATCCACATGTGATCTGACAAGAGAATATCTTGAGGAGCATCACGTCCCTTTCATAAGTTATTCATATGTCATGGATGACAAAAACTACGAGGATGACTGCCGCGAAGAGACCAGGCTGGATACATACAGACAGATGAGGGAGGGAAAGATACTCTCCACATCCGCCATCAATATGTATACGTATCGCGAGTTTTTTGAGGGACTCTATAAGGACGGCGTCAAGCCCGTTATCTTTCTTGATATGACAAGACCGCTTTCTTCTTCCTACAGATATTGTGAAGAGGCGATCGAGGAACTTAAGGAGGACTATCCTGACAGCAACATCATAAACGTGGACACGAGATGTGTTTCGGGCGGACTCGGTATGCTTGTAAAAAATGTGGTCAGGCTTTACGAAGCAGGAGAGTCCATGGAATCTGTCCTTGAATGGATAGAAGATAACAAACTGAAGATAGCCCACAGATTCACGGTTGATGATCTTAACTGGTTAAAGCGAGGCGGAAGAGTATCGAATGCATCTGCACTCGTGGGTACACTTTTGTCCATCAAGCCCGTGCTTTACGTTCCCGATGAGGGAACGCTTGTAGCCGCAGCCAAAGTACGCGGACGTAAGAGCGCTCTTGAGACGATCATAGAATCGATCCGGAAGGATCTGCCGGAAGCGACAGCCCCGGAGTTTCTGATCAATCATGCCGACTGCTTGAGCGATGCCGAGTATGTAAAGGGCAGGATACTTGAGATGTTCCCCGATGCAAAAGTGGAGATATCGGGTCTCGGAGTTGTCATTGGGGCACATTGCGGGCCGGGTCTTTTCACGGTGTTTTACATGACCGATGCAAGAAGACCGTAGACAATGAAGATCGATATCATTACAGTCGGAAAGATCAAGGAAAAGTACTACAGGGACGCTGTCGACGAATATGTTAAGCGTCTGTCGAAATACGTAAAACTGAATATTTATGAAGTTAAGGATGAGAAGACATCTGAGGGCGCGAGCGAGCGTGAAAATGAAATCGTACTTGAAGCGGAAGCGGGGCGCCTTATGAAGTATATTGATGATGATGCCGTTCTCATCCCTCTTTGTATAGAGGGCAACCAGTATACATCCGAGGAGTTTTCCGAATATATCTCCATGTGCGAGAACAAAGGGAGGAGTCATCTGCAGTTTGTCATCGGAGGGTCACTGGGGATGGATAAGAGTATAAAGGACAGGGGCGATATCAGGCTGTCTTTTTCGAAGATGACATATCCGCACCAGCTGATGAGAGTGGTGCTCCTCGAGCAGATATACAGGGCGTATCGTATAAAGAACAATGAACCGTATCACAAATAAAACAGATCGGGAGATGAATATGCAAAGATTCAGGATCATTACCGTTATCGCTGCGATAGCAATACTGGCTACGGCCATACCGGCGGATGTAAGTGCGCTTTCACCCCGCAGGGAAAAAGAAGCAGCCTCATATAACGCATTGCCCCCCATATCCGGGTATACCGTAAAAGAAGAATGTCGTTTCGATTATATCGATTCGGATGTTTATGTACTTGAGCATGACAAAACGAAAGCCCGGGTGGTTTTTGTCAAAAACGATGATCCCAACAGGTATTTCATGCTTGGCTTTGACACTCATCCGGAAGATAACAAAGGAGCCGCACACGTTCTGGAGCATTCGGTAATGGACGGAAGCGTCAAATATCCGTCACAAAACATTCCGGCAGCTCTGAAAGCCAGATCGTATACGACTTTTATGAACGCTTTTACAAAAGAGGAATGTACTCTTTATCCGGTGGCATCGCTGTCGGAAAAACAGCTTCTTGCATCCGCGGATTATTATGCGGATTCGTGCTTTGAGCCGATGATACTTCAGGATGAGGACATATTCAGATCCGAGGCATGGCGTCTTATCCCCGGGCAGGATGGGGAATTAAAGATGGGCGGAACCATCTATTCGGAGATGCTCGGAAGATACACACCTGATACGGCTGCGATACGAAAGGCCGTCGGACAGTTGTATGAGGGATGCCCGACATCATATGAGCCGGGAGGAACACCGCAGGATATCCTCTCGCTTACTTACGACGAGGTTAAGGATTTTCATAAAAAGTACTACAATGCGGCGAACTGTACCGCATACCTGTACGGGGATATACAGGATCCGGAAGCGTTCCTTCGTCTTCTTGACAGATACTTCACCGAATTCCCCGGGGAAAAAGTTTTAGCCGACCGGAAAACCGTCAGCGCGAAAAATGGGCATACTCAGAAAAAATACAGTCTTGCGATTGCGCCTCTTTCCGGAAAAGAGGGGGACTGTGAACTTGTATATGCCGTCACGCTCGGAGAACTGAATGAAGAACAACTTGAGCGGTTATATGCTTTTTCTAAGATCTGCTCGCTTGATCGATATACACCGAAGATGTATCTTCAGGGGACGTTTCCCGAAGCAAGATTCGGATGCGGACTTATCCAGGACAGTGGTAACACTGTTTTTTACATAAGTGCAAGTGCTGTGAAGGAAGAAAAAGCGCAGGATGTGGCAGATGCGATAAATGCACTGTTATCAAACATGGCAAAGGACGGGCTCGAAAAGGAAGAGACAGACAGCTTTGCAAATGCTATGGAGACCGATGTTGCGCTTACGCGTGAAGGTGATAATGCCGCGGTTAATATTCTTATGAGTATGGCCAATTACGATTCGGGAGACAGGGGAGAGACATTTTACCTTCGGATGCGCCGAAGGATGGCCGACATGAGCTGGTTTGACAGAGATGCCATCATGAAGACGGCATCGGATATTCTGGCCTGCCCGGGCAGTGCAACGGTGCTCATTGTTCCGGATGACAAACTATTGTCCCGTCAGGAAGCATCTCTTGAAGAGAGCCTGAAAAAAATCAGAACATCGATGTCGGATGGAGATTTAAAAAAGCTTGTCGAAGACGAAGAGAGGATAGAAGAAAAAGCATCCGAAGATCCTTCAGAGCAGCTTAAAAAACTGAGTGTCGTAAAGGTATCGGATCTTACCGATGAGACAAAGGATTACCGTTTTACGGACGAGGCGGATAAGAACGGACCCCGTCTGATAGGCATATATTCCGATATTAAAAAAATACAGACTACAAAACTGTATCTTGACGCCTCGGATATCGATCAGGAAATGCTCGGATATCTTGCACTCTATGTTGATCTTGTAAACGGCGGTTTTATATCGGCGGGAGAGTATGAAAGAGATGATCTTATGTACGGGATCAGCGACTGTACGTCTTCCGGTCAGGAGATAAGCCTTTATGTGGCTTCTTCGCAGGAAGGTATCACGCCCTATGTGACCGTCCGGTTCACATCTTCTCCACAGATGACTGAAAAAGCTTATGATCTTGCATATGTCAGACTGTTTGAGAGCCGGTTCGATGATCCTGTAAGTGTTAAAGAGGGTATAAGGGCGATCAGGAATAATGTGGCAAGGAATATCACGAACAATCCGGAACGCGTCGCATGCTGTCTGGCCGGGATGAAATGTTCGCCGTCACTGGCGTATTATGAATACACTCACTATATCGATTATTACGATTTTCTCGGAAAACTCGAGGACAACATAGGCGGCGACTACAGGAACATATGCGCAAAGCTTGACGGGATCGGAGAAAAGCTTTGCAATTCGCGCGGTGCAGTCATCGGTTATGTTCTTACGAAGCCGGAAGAGAGCGGATACAGGGAGGTTGCAAACTCCTTCCTCGGTAAACTTGAAAACAGGGAAAACCGGAAATTCGAGTGCGATCCGACGGTATACGAATATCCCCTTGCGATCGCAACCGGCAGCCGTGTTGTCAGCAATGCTCTGTGCGGTCCGGATCCCTCAGCGTTCGGTATAAAAGATGATGTTTCAAACGGGATAGCTCTTTCGGTACTGACTGAGGATTATCTTGAACCTAATACGAGGGATGTTTACGGTGCATACACGTGCTCCTGGAATGACGCTTATCCGGCGATAACACTGTATACCGGAAGCGATCCGACCGTAAACGAGACACAGAAGGTATTTGCCGGATCAGGAAATGCCTGGAAAAGCATCAGATCATCGATAACGGATGATGAACTTGAAGGATATGTCATAACTGCGTATTGTCAACGTGCACGGTCTTCGGGAAACATAAGCGATGCCCTCGGGCTGATCGAAGACATCGTTTCGGGAAAAGGCGCCGGCAGGCGTAGGGAAGAACTTAGGGATCTTAAGAACCTGAAGAAGGAAGATCTTGAAAAGTATGATAGTTTCTTTGATGCCATGTCAGAAGGCACCCCTGTCACCGTGGGATCAGGGGAGATGATAAACCGTAATAAGTCGGTTTACGCACAGATACTTACGCCCTTCGAATGATAGACTTTACTGTGATGATGTGCTAAAATATACGCGTTACTCATTCACCGAAAAGGAGTTTTATTATGAAAAAAACAGTATGTTTGTTACTTGCGTTTGCAATGATCTTTTCACTGACGGCATGTGCAGGTGGTGCAGCACCGGAGTCCAAGAAGGTCTTCAAGCACGGCTTCGATCTTGATTATCCGCCTTATTCATACATCAATGAAGACGGTACAATGGGCGGATTCGATGTTGAACTCGCACAGGCGGTTTGCGACCACCTCGGCTGGGAGTACCAGGCTGTTCCCTTCAACTGGGATGCAAAAGATGCCGAGCTTAATGCCGGAAGCTGTGACTGTATCTGGTCAGGTTTCACGATCAACGGCCGTGAGGATGACTATACATGGACAAAGCCTTATTCGGACAATACACAGATGATCCTTGTTAAGTCCGATTCGGATATCGATGATCTGGAGGATCTTGCAGGTAAGACAGTTGGCGTTCAGACCGCTACAAGCGCATATGACATGCTCAATGACGAAGAAGGCCAGAAGGCGTTGTGTGATACATTTGCATCGCTCGAAGTTTATGAGACTTATACGATCGCATTCAACGATCTTAAGGCCGGAGCTATTGATGCGATAGCAATCGATGTTACGAGCGGAAACTATCTGATCAGCGGAAATGAAGGATACGAATTCCTTGACGAGGTACTCGGAAGCGAACAGTATGCGATCGGTTTCCGCAAGGGAGATACAGAACTTCGTGACACTGTCGAGAAGGCACTTGACGATCTTGTTGCTGACGGGACATACGCCAAGATCGGTGAGAAGTATCCCGAGATCAAGGATTATCTCTGCCTCGGCAAATAAGATCATAAATACGAAATAACATCCAGGGAGTTGCCATATGAGCTTTACTACTATGCTTGCCACCATGTCGGTGGGAATGCTGCGCACGATCGGCATATTTGTGCTGACGCTGTTGGGATCGTTGCCTCTGGGCATGATCATCATGTTCGGAAGAAAATCGAAACTGAAGATCGTATCGGGCGCAATGAAGGTACTTATCTCCGTTATCAGGGGAACACCGCTCATGCTGCAGCTCCTTGTCTGGTATTTTGGACCGTACTATCTGTTCGGATGGTCGATAAAAGGCTACCGTTATCCGGCTATAATCATCGGTTTTGTCGTCAACTATGCCTGCTATTTTGCGGAAATATACAGAGGCGGTATAGAGGCGATGGACAAAGGACAGTATGAGGCGGCCGAGATACTCGGATATTCCAAATCGCAGACTTTTTTCCGTATCATTCTTCCACAGGTCATCAAGACCATACTTCCGAGCATTACGAATGAAGTGATCACCCTTGTAAAGGATACGTCTCTTGCGTTCACGCTTGCGTATCAGGAAGTTTTCTCACTTGCCAAACAGATCTCGGCATCGGAAACATCCTTCACACCTTTTGTTGTTGCAGGTGTGTTCTATTTTGTTGCCAATTATGTTGTTGCGTTCATTATGGACCGTCTTGAGAAGTCGATGGGGTACTATTCATGATCTTGGAGATGAAAAACATAGTAAAGCATTTTGAAGACTGTAAAGTCCTTCATGACATATCGCTTTGTGTGGACAGCGGTGAAGTTGTATCCGTTATAGGACGCTCGGGCTCCGGTAAGTCAACGCTCCTTCGCTGTGCGACTTTTCTCGAGAAGATAGACGGCGGATCGATAGCTTATAAGGGCGAGACGGTTGCACATACTCCCGAAGGTCAAAAGACCGTATATGCAAACAAAAAGGATATGGCAAGAGTCAGAAATTATTTCGGGCTGGTCTTCCAGAATTTCAATCTGTTTCCTCATTATTCGGTTTTGAAAAACATAATGGATGCCCCCGTAAATGTCCAGAACAGAGACGTTGCGGAAGTTGAGTCGGAAGCCTTGAAGCTTCTTGAAAAAATGGGACTTGCGGATAAGGCTGCGGCATATCCGTTCCAGCTTTCGGGCGGACAGAAGCAGAGAGTTGCCATAGCACGTGCTCTTGCGCTCAACCCCGATATACTGTTCTTCGATGAACCGACATCCGCACTAGATCCGGAACTGACTCAGGAAGTGTTGAAGATAATCCGTCAGTTGGCGGAGGAAAAAATGACTATGGTCATCGTGACACATGAAATGAATTTTGCCAGGGCGGTATCAAATCGTGTAATTTTCATGGACGCGGGTTATATCGTCGAGGAAGGTGATCCTGCGGAGGTCTTCGATAATCCTAAGCAGGAGCGGACAAAACAGTTTTTACAGAACTATGATTAAGTATTTAGGCGGTATCGAGTATAATCTTATCGATCCGACGGGAAACATAACGGCTCTTGTGACATCACGGGTGGAAGGGCCTCAAAGGGTTGATATCGCAACCTCCATAATGAGATCGGACGATACATGCGAGCAGGTCGGTTATGTCGAAAACAGCGATATTGCCGATACCAGGCTTTGTATGGCCGCCGGGGAGTTTTGCGGAAATGCCACTATGTCAGCCGCGGCTCTTTTTTGCGAAGGGCTTGCTATGGGTCCGGGACAAAGCCGGACCGTCAGCGTGGACGCATCAGGGTGCGATCACACTGTTTTGGTTGACATAACTAAGAAGGAAGACAGGGATACATATCATTGCTACAGCGGCCGCGTTCATATGCCGCATCCGGCAAAGATCACACGCCATACATTTGAATATGAGGGCAGGGAGTATGATCTTCCGATCGTCAGATTTGCCGGAATTGATCATGCAATAGCCGAAGACGGACTCGGACTTGCCGATGAGCAGATCGAAAATGCCGCAAAGATCTGGTGCGACCGGCTTGGCAGTGCATGTTTCGGTATAATGACGGTAGAAAACATTTCGGGTA
>JAEEGL016967338.1_pt1 | contig 16658 bp, 13 predicted proteins | sample 9134231 | NCBI WGS metagenome assembly JAEEGL01 (sample SAMN16246548, study PRJNA631951) | gut metagenome | biome: gut microbiome; feature: rumen; material: fiber-attached | host: Bos | place: Iran: Karaj | collected 2018-10 | reverse complement strand
GACTTATTAATGATTTGCTCAATACAATCAAGTAAGTCACAGGTTGTTTCTTTTTGTTTCGTTTTCTTTGCCATAATGATTAAAGTTACTTATCCTTCAACATCTTTTTTTGCACGGAAGCAATCATACGTTTTTTATACTAAAAATACTATTAACAACATTAAAAAAACAATCGGGTATTCATTTTTTTTGACAAAACACCACGGAAGATTGAAAATACCGGGATAATTCATAAAGTAAAGTATCAAAAAACCTCAAAATAAGGGCAATTGAGCTTCAGGCAAGCCTCTTTACAGGCTTTTTTGCAAAAACATTTTGCCAAATCGATTAATTTTATGAACTTTGCAGCCGTCTGTGCGATTGTGAGTCATTCAAACAGAATAATTTGGTGCAATAAACAACACCTTCGTAATAATTCTTATCTAATCCAATTAACTATGGCAGAAGAATTGCAAGTTAAAGAACTGCAGCAAGTCGTGGTACGCTTCTCCGGCGATAGCGGCGACGGAATGCAGTTGGCCGGTAACATTTTCTCCACGGTATCAGCTTCAGTAGGTAACGGCATCTCTACTTTCCCAGATTATCCCGCCGACATCCGAGCTCCGCAAGGCTCCCTCACTGGTGTAAGCGGATTCCAGGTACACATCGGTTCTGGCAAGGTTTATACTCCTGGTGACCTATGCGATGTGCTGGTTGCCATGAACGCCGCAGCCCTGAAGACCCAGTATCGCTATGCCAAGCCGCAAGCCACAATTATTATCGACACCGACAGTTTCGGACCCAAAGATCTGCAAAAGGCACAATTTGCAAGCAATGACTATTTGAGCGAAATGGGTATCGATCCAGACCGCGTAGTAGCTTGCCCAATCACCAAGATGGTGAAAGACTGTCTGGCCGACAGCGGTATGGACAACAAATCGGTACTTAAATGCCGCAACATGTTTGCCCTGGGCCTTGTGTGCTGGCTTTTCAACCGCGACCTCAATCTAGTGGCCAATTTCCTGCGTGAGAAATTCGCAAAAAAACCGGCCATTGCTGAAAACAACATAAAAGTAGTACAGGCAGGTTTTGACTACGGCCATAACGTTCATGCAAGCGTTCCTGCGACCTACCGCATCGAATCAACATCAAAAGTGCCTGGTCGCTATATGGATATTACAGGCAACAAGGCTACGGCCTACGGCTTGATAGCCGCCGCTGAGAAAGCCAGCTTGAAACTCTTCCTTGGTTCTTATCCCATCACCCCCGCCACCGACATCCTTCATGAGTTGTCGAAACACAAGTCGCTCGGTGTAATCACCGTACAGTGCGAAGACGAGGTATCGGGCTGCGCCAGTGCCATCGGAGCCTCCTTTGCCGGCGCTCTTGCCGCCACATCCACTTCCGGTCCTGGAATCTGCCTCAAGTCAGAATCAATGAACCTGGCTGTAATCGACGAGTTGCCCCTTGTGGTAATCGATGTGCAACGTGGAGGCCCCTCCACCGGTCTGCCCACCAAGAGCGAGCAGACAGATTTGCTGCAAGCCCTTTACGGCCGCAATGGTGAGTCGCCGATGCCTGTTTTGGCCGCCACAAGCCCCACCAATTGCTTCGATATGGCCTATGCCGCATCGAAGATAGCATTGGAGCATCTCACCCCCGTGGTGCTGCTCAGCGATGCTTTCGTAGCCAACGGTTCAGCCGCTTGGAAACTGCCCACCATGGAAGATTTGCCTGCCATTGAACCCCATTATGTGAAGCCCGAACAGGCCGGCTGCTACACCCCTTATGAGCGCGATCCCGAGACGCTGGTGCGCTATTGGGCCATTCCCGGTCAGGAAGGCTATACTCACATTCTGGGTGGTTTGGAAAAAGACGGCCGCACCGGTGCCATATCAACCGACCCTGAAAACCATGACATGATGTGCCGATTGAGAGCCGACAAGGTGGCGCGCATACCTGTACCCGATTTGGAGGTGGCAGGCGATGTTGACGATGCCGACCTACTTATAGTAGGTTTTGGCGGCACTTATGGACATCTTTATTCTGCCATGGAAGAACTCCGCGCCAAAGGCCATAAAGTGGCCCATGCCCATTTCAGCTACATCAATCCTTTGCCTGCCAACACAGCCAAGGTGCTCACCCGCTATAAAAAGGTTGTTGTAGCCGAGCAGAATTTAGGTCAGTTGGCCGCCTACCTGCGCAGCAAAGTCGACGGATTTGTCCCCTACCAGTTTAATGAAGTGAAAGGCCAGCCCTTCGTGGTTTCGGCTTTGGTAGAGGCTTTTGAGGCACTAATCAAATAACAAAAGGAAAGGAGAATACACATGAGCCAATATACTGCACAAGACTATAAGAAGGGCCAGCCTCGCTGGTGCCCGGGATGTGGCGACCATTTCTTTCTCTCGTCGCTCCATAAAGCCATGGCCGAGGTGGGCGTAGCGCCCCATAACATGGCAGTGATATCAGGTATCGGCTGTTCCAGCCGTCTGCCTTACTATGTAAGCACCTATGCCATGCAGACCATCCACGGCCGCGCGGCCGCAATTGCCACAGGTGCCAAAGTGACCAACCCAGACCTTACCATTTGGCAGGTTAGCGGTGACGGTGACGGACTGGCTATCGGCGGAAACCACTTTATCCATGCAATGCGGCGCAATATCGACCTCAACATGATTCTGCTCAACAACCGCATTTATGGTTTGACGAAGGGACAGTACAGCCCCACATCACCCCGAGGCTTTGTTTCAAAGTCCAGTCCTTACGGAACAGTTGAAGACCCCTTCCGCCCAGCGGAACTGTGTTTCGGCGCACGCGGCCATTTCTTCGCCCGTGCCGTAGCCACCGATGCCACCAGTACCGTGGAAATTCTGAAAGCCGCATATCATCACAAAGGAGCCTCCGTCTGTGAGATACTGCAAAACTGCGTCATTTTCAACAACGGAGCCTATGACCCCATTTACACAAAGGAAGGCCGCAAAAAGAACGCCATCTATGTAGAGCATGGCAAACCCCTTGTGTTCGGCGAGAACAATGAGTTTGGTCTGGTGCAGGAAGGTTTTGGTCTGAAGGTTGTGGAGATAGGCAAAGATGGTTTTACCATAGACGATGTGTTGGTTCACGATGCCCATTGCGAAGACGACACCCTGCAGCTCAAATTAGCCATGATGGATAACGAGCACGGATTCCCCGTGGCATTGGGTGTGATACGCGACGTGGAGGCCCCCACTTATGAGGTTTCAGTAGCCAAGCAGATCGAGGAAGTGAAAGCCAAGAAACCATACCATAACTTTATGGAACTACTGGACACCAATGACACTTGGGAAGTGAGATAGTCTTTGTGAGGTTGAAAATAAACCAAACCTGAAAAAATATGGAGGTTCCCTTTCGAGGAGTCTCCATATTTTTATTATTTTTGTAGCATCATTTCCTAATTCACGAACCCATGAAAAAGAGAACAGCAACCTTAATGGCACTGCTCGCTCTGCTCTTGACATGCACCCCATGCCAGGCTGACACAGACAAGTATGTAGTGGCCTATGTGGCATCATGGACAACGGGCCGACTGCCCGACCCCAATCTGATGACTCATATCAACTATGCTTTCGGACATGTGACCAAAACATTCGATGGTGTCTATGTACAAAATCCCGATTTTCTGAAAGATGTGGTAGCACTGAAAAAACAGAATCCCAAACTGAAAGTGGTGCTTTCCGTAGGTGGATGGACCAGTGGCAACTTCAGTGAGATGGCCGCCTCCGACCAATATCGGCGTTCGTTTGCCAAAGACTGCCGCCGTGTAGTAGACCTATACGGCCTCGACGGTATAGACATCGATTGGGAATACCCCACCAGCAGTGAGGCAGGAATATCCTCATCGCCCGACGACACACACAACTTCACCTTGCTTATGCGCGACCTGCGTAAAGCACTTGGCAAGAAGAAATTGCTCACAGCCGCTACCATAGCCGATGGAAAATACATAGATTTCCCTTCCTGCCTGCGCTACATGGACTTTGTCAATATCATGGCCTACGATGTGGCCAATCCGCCCAAACACCACACTACGCTCTTCCGTTCTGCCCTTTCTGGTCGAATCACCGTACAAGAGGCGGTGGAAGCCCATGTGAAAGCTGGAGTGCCTGTTGAGAAACTTACTTTGGGGATGCCTCTCTACGGACGAGGCGACCACGACAACAAAATACTCGACAAGTATGTGAAGACCCTCGACACCAAGGGGCAGTATATGGAACAATGGGACAGTGTGGGCCTCGTACCCTACCTTACCGACCGAAGCGGCCAACTGGTATGGGGCTATGACAATGCAGAATCACTTGCAGCCAAATGCCAATTCATCATCGACAGGGGGATGCTGGGAGGCATGTACTGGGAGTGCACAGAAGACAATGCACAGCTCGATGGCATGAACACCATTTACTTGAGTCTTATGAAATACGGGAAGGGAACCCCAGTCCCCCGCCGCATGTTAGTGCTGACCGACGGCACTGACAGTAGCGACACCCGCATGGGGGTGAAATGGCTTACAGAGGTTGGAAAGAAAATGCGATGCGAAGTGAGTGAAATGACCCCCGACGAGACTTACGAAAAAGACTGCTTTGACCATTACCACCTCATCTACCAACTCAATGCCAACCCTTATGACTGGGGCGAGACGGCCAAGGCTGAGTTCGAACGCTATATCGATGAGGGTCATGGCGGTTATTATTGCATGCCACATGAAAAGAAAGAAGGCTGGCCATGGTATGACGATTTCTTTGACAAAGCCACCATCAACCCCGTGGCGGGCTCCGTGTTCTATGCCGAGGGCGAGCACATTCCACAATATTGGTCCAATGCCACCAAAACAGGGCGTAACATCTTCTACCAAGGCAATGAGAAGCTCAGCAATCTGCCCATGCAGCCTTTCCTGAAGATGGAACAGGAGGCCTTGAAATGGTTGCTCCACGACAACTGAAAACCTCCTTCAAGAAATAATGAGCAGAGAGGCCGCACACCGGAGTGTACGGCCTCTCCGCATTATGAATGGGCAGTAACAATTGTCACATAAAGGCTAAAGCTTACCTCCAAAACAGAGGTCGCCAGCATCGCCAAATCCCGGCACGATATATTTGTGCTCATTGAGGCCGGGATCAATGGCAGCACACCACACCGTGGTATTTTCTGGCAGAGTGCGACGGATATGCTCGACGCCATCGGGTGTGGCTATCACACAAGCCACATGGATGCACTTGGGCGTGCCCTTGGTGAGAAAAGCCTTGTAGCCCAACTCCATGCTGCCTCCTGTGGCCAACATCGGGTCGGCGATGATAAGATTCTTATTCTCAAGATTGGGTGTGGCAAGATACTCCACATGAATGCCCACCTCATGGCGCTCCTCGTCGATATACTCGCGGTATGCACTCACAAAGGCATTGCCGGCATGGTCAAAGACATGCAGGAAGCCCTGATGGAAAGGAAGGCCAGCCCTGAAAATGGTGGCCAGCACTACTTCGTCGGCAGGCACGTTCATACGGGCCACACCAAAAGGAGTTTGCACATCTTTGGCCACATAGTTCATGGTCTTGGAAATCTCAAAGGCCATCATCTCTCCTATTCGGGAGATATTGTTTCTGAAGAGGAGACGGTTGCGCTGATACTCCTTGTCACGAATCTCAGCAAGATACTGATTCATGATAGAGTTGCTTTCACTGAAATTAATGATTCTCATAGTGTATAGGATAAATAACGTTTTTATTCCGTCGGCAAAATTATACAAAAAACTGTTATTCCGTGCGGGCCGAATAAAGAAAAAACATCTATTCCAAACGAACAGCCTAATATAAAGGCAGTTTTTTGCAAAGTGAGTATAGCAAATGGACACAAAGCAGGAAAAATTTAAAAACTTTAACCTAAAAACACTTGCAGTACTTGTTTTTTTGCGATTTACGGACCGAGCAATTCATAAGAATTTTCTATCTTTGCACTGGAAAAAAGATTGCAAGACAATAGTATTCAACAAATTATAAATAACAAATCAAACATGGCAACATTTGACAAGTCAATCCTGACTAAGTACGGTATCGTAGGAACTACAGAGGTGCTTTACAATCCCTCTTATGAGCAACTGTTCGAGGAAGAGACCAAAGAAGGTCTCACTGGTTTCGACAAAGGCCAGCTCACCGAGCTGGGCGCCATCAACGTGATGACTGGTGTTTACACCGGCCGTTCTCCTAAAGATAAGTTTATCGTTGACGATGCCACCTCTCACGACACTGTATGGTGGACCACTCCTGAATACAAGAACGACAACAAGCCTGTGACTGAGGCCACTTGGGCTGCCGTGAAGGAAATCGCCCAAAAAGAGCTCTGCAACAAGAAGCTGTATGTGGTGGACGGTTTCTGCGGTGCCAACACCGACACCCGCATGGCCGTGCGTTTCATCATGGAGGTGGCCTGGCAGGCACACTTCGTGAAAAACATGTTCATTCGTCCCTCCGAGGAAGAGTTGGAGAACTTTGAGCCCGACTTCGTGGTGTACAATGCCTCTAAGGCCAAGGTGGAGAACTACAAGGAGCTGGGTCTGAACTCTGAGACCGCCGTTGTGTTCAATGTGACCAGCCGCGAGCAGGTAATCATCAACACCTGGTACGGTGGTGAGATGAAGAAGGGTATGTTCTCCATGATGAACTACTATCTGCCGCTGAAGGGCATCGCCGCCATGCACTGCTCTGCCAACTGCGACATGAACAATGAGAACACCGCCATCTTCTTCGGACTCTCCGGAACCGGCAAGACCACGCTGAGCACCGACCCGAAACGCAAACTCATCGGCGACGACGAGCATGGATGGGACGACAATGGTGTGTTCAACTTCGAGGGTGGCTGCTATGCCAAGGTTATCAAGCTTGACAAAGAGAGCGAGCCCGACATCTACAACGCCATCCGCCGCGACGCCTTGCTGGAGAACGTGACCGTAGACGAGAACGGAAAAATCGACTTCAATGACAAGAGCGTGACCGAGAACACCCGCGTTAGCTATCCTATCTACCACATCGAGAACATCGTGAAGCCTGTGTCGCACGCTCCCGCCGCCAAGCAGGTGATTTTCCTGAGTGCCGACGCATTCGGTGTGCTGCCTCCCGTGTCTATCCTCGACTCCGAACAGACCAAGTATTACTTCCTCTCTGGTTTCACAGCCAAGCTGGCCGGTACAGAGCGTGGCATCACCGAGCCCACCCCCACCTTCTCTGCTTGCTTCGGACAGGCATTCCTTGAGCTCCATCCCACCAAGTATGCCGAGGAGCTTGTGAAGCGCATGAACCAGAGCGGTGCCAAGGCTTATCTGGTGAACACTGGTTGGAACGGCACAGGAAAGCGCATTTCTATCAAGGATACACGCGGCATCATCGACGCTATCCTGAACCACTCTATCGACAATGCGCCCACCAAGACCATTCCTTTCTTCAATTTCACCGTGCCTACACAGCTTGAGGGTGTGGATCCCGGTATCCTCGATCCGCGCGACACCTACAGCAACGCCGCTGAGTGGGAAGAGAAGGCCAAGGACCTGGCAAGCCGCTTCATCAAGAACTTCGTGAAATACGAGGGCAACGAGGCAGGCAAGGCTCTTGTGGCAGCAGGACCGAAACTGTAATTACTTTTCACCCTAAATTATTATGGATGAGGGAGACACCACAACGTCTTCCTCATCTTTTTTATCCCTCCAAGATTGTTTTGACGTATGTCAATAAAATAGGTATATTTAGCATTTTCAACACCTTTCTGCATTGGTAGTCAGCTGAAAAAGCGTACCTTTGCATCGTATTCGAGAGAATACTTATTTCATTAGGTTAGTAGTTTGATAGATTTAAGGTAAGATTATGTTATTAGATTCAGAAACAACGATGATGTTGGCAATAATGGCCATTTCGACCATTCTTTGTATTATCACTTTGGTAAAAACCAACGTCCGTTGAGTTGTTTTCAGGAGGCCGGTGTGAGGGATTCATATCGTCCTCTTTTTTTATACATTGGGTAATTCTGTCCTTTATCAGGGAGATGGTCAATGTCACAAAAGCATAATAACAATCCTTTCAGCCTAATTTGCTCTTAGTTTTTATCTAAGGTTAGGTACGGCTTAAACATAAGCCTCTCTATCGGTAAATAAGCAATGAAGAACTCTAAACAGACCTTAAAAAACAACACATAAATCAATAAATTACATAATAATGTGGAGAAAACACGTTATAATTGAGGAATTCTGTTTAAATTTGCACACAAAAACCACAAAAAGTCATGCTGCGGAGAGGTGCCGAATCTTATCTGCGGGTGATGGTTGTGTGTTGACATGAGAAAATCTTTTTGCTACCAATGAAGAAATTACAGATACGTCTTGTACAGTTTGTGGCTCTAACACTTTTGCTCAGTTCTTGTCTGAACGATGATGAAACAGAGGTAACTTATTATGGCGATGCCGCCATCACCTCATTTGTGCTGGGCACACTGAACCGCACCGTACACACTACCACTTCGAGCGGTGCCGACAGCACTTATACCACCACTGTGTCTGGCAGTACCTACAAATGTTATATCGATCAGGTGAGACATGAGATTTACAATGCTGACTCACTGCCCAAAGGCACCGACATATCTCATGTATTGGTGACCCTCAGCACGAAGAATGGTGGTAATGTAATGGTGAAAAACTTAAACAGCGACACACTGACCTACTACAACAGCAGCGACTCTATCGACTTCTCCTCACCCCGCATCCTCTCTGTTTACACTTATGTGGGTAACAACACAACCATACACACCGACTATACTGTGCGGCTTAATGTGCATAAGGAGGAAAGCGATGTGTTTGCCTGGACACAAAAAGGCTCTTATAGTCCGTTCACTGATACTCAGGGCATGAAAGCCTATGCACTCGGAGGGAAAATGTATGTTTTCGCTGCAAGTCAAGATGCCACCAACATATATGTCGCTGATGAGGAAGATGCCATTTGGGAGAACCTTTCGCCCAACTTCAAAATGGTCGTTCCAAATACTGACTACCAAAACACAGCCGTCAGCAACGGTTATCTCTATCTCTTCACTCACAAAACTCTTATGCGCAGCAAGAACGGCAGTGAGTGGCAACCGGTGTCAACACCAAACATTGCACGCCTGATTGGAGGTAATACATTTTCACTCTATGGCATCAACGACAACGGACACCTGCTGGCATCTTATGACGGCGGTGACACATGGGTGGAAGAGGCCACAGAAACCAGCTGGGAACTGTTGCCCACTCAAGATATCACTTTGGCAGCCATGCCCTCCAACACCAATCCAGATGCGGAGACAGTGGTGATTACAGGCAATCGGAGTATGGAAGAGTACCCCGAAGAAAACCATGCCGTGGTATGGACCAAGGTGTCGGAGAAGAATGCCGACTCTCCCACCAACACCTGGATGTATGCCGATGCCAGCGATTATCCCGACTTTGAACTCCCCCGTCTGACCAATCTCTCCACAGCAGTGAGCAACAAGGGACTGGTGGCTATTGGAGGCAAAGGGCTGGGTCCATGTACCCAAATAGATTTCCAGCATTTCTATTACAGCAACAACGGAGGCCTACATTGGTCGGTCAACTCTCTATATCAGTTCCCGGCAGGTTTCTCCTGCAGCAACTCATCATTCGCACTGACCACCGATGAGCAAGGTCGTATATGGCTGATATGCGGAGGAAGCGGTCAAGTGTGGTGCGGTAAGTTAGCCCAAAATAAACTTACCGAAGAATCGTTGTGGATAACCGAATGAGCATCTGTCAACACACCGCCTAATGAGACATGCCCTGCTTACCCTTTTTCTCTCGATTGCCGCAGCATCGGCTGTGGCACAAGGTGATGTTGAGTACAGAGCAGAAATTGGCGGAGGCTTGGGACTGATAAACTATCTTGGCGATTACAACGGCAAGTTGCTGAAATCGCCCCAACCTATGGCCACCGTGTTGGTGAGAAAACTATTCAATCCCTATACTGGTGTCCGCTTTGCCGTAGGAGCCGGCAAACTGAAAGGCTCATCGAAAGACGAAGACACCTATTATCCAGGCTCGGCCACAACGCCTTACGACTTCAGCAGTACCCTGATAGACGGCAACCTGACGTTTGAATATAATTTCTGGCCATACGGCACCGGCCGTGACTACAGAGGCGCACAACGCCTCACACCATTTCTGTTCATCGGACTGGGAGCCACCTATGTCAAGACAGGAGATGACAACGTGTTCACGGGCAACTTGCCTATAGGCCTTGGAGTAAAATACAAAATGGCCGACCGACTGAATCTGGGTGTGGAATGGGGGATTCACTTCACCTTGAGCGATGAGCTCGATGGCAGTAAAGATCCCTATCTCATAAAGAGCAGCGGCCTTTTCAAGAACACAGACTGTTACTCAGCACTGAAGGTGACACTCACCTATAGTTTCATGGCTAAATGTAGAACTTGTCATAATGCAGATGAATAATATAGATATGAACCGTATTCCACGGCACATAGCCATCATCATGGACGGCAATGGCCGTTGGGCCAAACAGCGCAACATGCCACGTAGCTACGGCCACCAGGCCGGAGTAGACGCTGTGCGGTGTATCACATCCGAATGTACCCGATTGGGCGTTAAATATCTCACGCTGTACACTTTCTCAACAGAAAATTGGAACAGACCTGCGGAGGAGATCTCCGCTTTGATGGGATTGGTGTTGACCTCGCTTGAAGACGAAATCTTCATGAAAAACAACGTGCGTTTCCAAGTGATCGGCGACACCGCACGTCTTCCGCAAGACGTGCAAGACAAACTTCAGGCCACCATGGACCATACAGCCGGCAACACCGCCATGACCATGGTGATAGCCCTGAGCTACTCGTCGAAGTGGGAACTCACCAAAGCCACACGTGAGATAGCATGCGAATTGCGTGACGGCAAGATTCAGCCTGAGGATATCAACGAGGAACTCATCTCGCAACACTTGCTCACCAATTTCATGCCCGACCCCGACCTGCTGATTCGCACTGGAGGCGAGGTACGTATTTCCAACTATTTACTGTGGCAGATTGCCTATTCGGAATTATACTTCTGCGACACCTATTGGCCCGACTTCGATGAAGAGTGCCTGCATAAGGCCATCGTTCACTATCAAAGCCGGCAACGCCGATATGGCAAGACGGGCGCACAAATAGAAAAGTCCGCTACTCATTCATCAGACCAATAAACCAACGATATAGAATGAAAAAGACAGGTAAAATCCTGACCTTGCTGACCCTACTGGCTTGTTGCCTTGGGGGACACGCACAGGAAAAAATCGTCAACCCCGACATATCCTACGCTGGCACACCACGCGATTGCACTATAGGCGGCATCGCGGTTTCGGGTGTAGAAGGCTATGAAGACTTTGTACTCATAGGTATCTCAGGTCTCAAAGAGGGCCAACACATCCAATTGCCAGGTACGGAAGTGACTGAAGCTGTGAAACGCTATTGGAGACATGGTCTGTTTTCCACTGTGTCGATTGCTGCCGACTCTATCGTTGGCACGCAAGCTTATCTGCACATTTACCTCACAGCCCGTCCCCGCATCTCCACCATCAACTATATTGGCCTTAAAAAATCGGAGCGTGAAGACATGGAAGCCAAACTGGGTATCATAAAGGGCGGACAGGTAACACCCAACATCATAGACCGTGCCAAATACCTGGCTAAAAAATATTTCGATGACAAAGGCTACAAAAATGCTGAGATAAACATCACGCAACGTGATGACGTGGCCAACAAAAATCAGGTGATACTCGATGTAAATGTAGACAAAAAAGAAAAGATGCGTGTGCATCAGATTATCATCGACGGCAATGAGCAGCTCACCGATTCCAAAATCAAAGGTGGTCTGTTCACCAAGGGCGCCTTCACAAAAACTCACGAGGCTAATAAGCTCTCCACTTTCTTGAAAGCCAAGAAGTTCACACCAGAACGTTGGGATACAGACAAGAAGAAGCTGATTGAAAAATACAATGAATATGGCTACCGCGATGCCACGATCTTGGAAGACAGTGTGTGGAATTATGACGAGAAACACGTAAACGTGTATGTCAAGGTTGACGAAGGCCGTAAATACTATATCCGTAATATCAGCTGGGTTGGCAATACAGTCTATCCCACAGACTATCTGAGCAACGTGCTCGGTATGAAAAAGGGCGACGTATACAACCAGAAATTGATGAATAAGCGTTTGTCGGAAGACGATGATGCAGTAGGCAACAACTACTGGAACAACGGTTATCTCTTCTACCAGCTGCAACCTACCGAAGTGAACATTGTGGGCGATTCCATCGATTTGGAAATGCGTATCACCGAGAACATGCAAGCTCACATCAACCGTGTACGTATAAACGGAAATGACCGTCTCTACGAGAATGTAGTGCGCCGCGAGTTGCGCACGAAACCCGGTGACCTCTTCTCAAAGGATGCACTTCAACGCTCAGCCCGTGAGTTGGCTTCTATGGGTCACTTTGATCCTGAGAAAGTAAATCCCGACGTAAAACCCAACTATGAGGATGGAACCGTGGACATCAATTGGGAGTTGGAGCAGAAATCCAATGACCAGATAGAGTTCTCGCTGGGTTGGGGCCAGACCGGTGTGATTGGTCGTGTGGGACTGAAGTTGAACAACTTCTCCATGCGCAACCTTTTCAACAAGAATAAGGAACACCGTGGTATTCTGCCTATCGGCGACGGAGAAGTGCTCTCTATAGGGGCTCAGACTAACGGTACCTACTACCAGTCGTACAATGCCTCCTACAGTACAGCATGGTTTGGCGGCAAACGTCCCATTCAGTTCAGTGTGGGAGCCTACTTCTCGAAACAGACAGACGTATCGAGCACCTATTACAACAGCGCCTACATGTACAACTACTACAACCAGTATGCGTATGGTCTGGGCAACTACGGCGGTTATTACAACAACTACTAGAGTTTCTACGACCCCGACAAGTATGTACAGTTGTTTGGAGCATCTTTAGGCTGGGGCAAACGTCTACGCTGGCCTGATGATTACTTCACACTCTCTGTTTCGTTGGCCTACACCCGCTACATGCTGAAAAACTGGCAATACTTCCTCATCACCAATGGTAACTCGAACAACTTAAACCTGAGCGTATCACTGAGCCGCATCTCAACCGACAACCAGCTCTTCCCGCGCCGCGGTTCCGAGTTCACAGCCTCTGTCTCCCTCACGCCACCTTGGTCGAAATGGGATGGCAAAGACTATGAACATCTTGCCACCGACAGGCAATCGGCCAGTTATATACAGGAACAGCAGGATAAATACCGCTGGGTGGAATACCACAAGTGGAAATTCAAGGCCAAAACCTACACAGCCCTTACCAATGCCGCCAAGTGCTTCGTACTTATGACCCGCGTGGAACTGGGTATCTTAGGCAGTTTTAACCGTTACAAGAAATCGCCCTTTGAGACTTTCTATGTCGGTGGTGACGGTATGAGCGGCTACTCTTATGGTTATGCCGAGGAGACAATCGGTCTGCGCGGTTACGAAAACGGCTCACTCACCCCACAAGGTGCCGCCGGCTACGCCTACGACCGTTTCAGCCTTGAACTCCGTTATCCGTTCCTGCTGGGCAACACTACCATCTATGGACTTACCTTCCTTGAGGCCGGTAATGCCTGGTACGACACCCGTAAATTCAATCCGTTCGATATGAAACGTTCTGCCGGTGCCGGTGTGCGCATCTTCCTGCCTATGGTGGGTCTGATGGGTATTGACTGGGCCTATGGTTTCGACAAGGTTTGGGGCACGAAAGGTGGTTCACAATTCCACTTTGTGCTGGGCCAGGAGTTCTAACAATTGATTAAAAATGATTAAAAACTGATTGTACAATAAACTTGCAGTCAAAAAATGCGTCAATAAGAAGAAAACCAAAACCAAGACAGCTATTATGAAGAGAACAATCTTAGCAATGGCATTGGCCGTTACAGCCTTGACAGGCTATGCCCAGAAATTTGCCCTGATAGACATGGACTACATATTGAAGAACATACCCGCCTACGAGCGTGCCAATGAGCAGCTGAACCAGGTGTCGAAGAAATGGCAGGCCGAGGTAGAGGCACTGACCCTTGAAGCCAGTACCATGTACAAGAACTATCAGAACGAGGTGGTGTTTCTCTCCCAAGAACAAAAGAAGACCCGCCAAGAAAACATCATGAACAAGGAGAAAGAAGCCAGCGAGCTGAAGAAGAAATACTTTGGTCCCGAGGGTGAACTCTTCAAGAAGCGTGAGAGCCTGATGTCCCCCATTCAGGAAGAGATTTACAATGCCGTGGCAGATATTGCCGAACTGCATGGTTATAGTTTGGTGGAAGACCGTTCTGGCAACAGTTCCATCATCTACGGCTCACCGAAGATAGACATCAGCAACGAAGTGCTCGACAAATTGGGCTATGGACACTGATTATGTGTTTTTTCACCCACTAATGATATTATTTAAGCAAATATTTTGTAAGTTTGCACCGCAATAATCAAGAAGAATAAAATAACCTTTATAAAAAAGAAAAGAAAATGAAGAAAGTTATCCTTATGTTGATGCTGTTTGCCCCTGTTGCCATGTTTGCACAGAAATTCGGGCACCTCGACACTCAGTCCATCATCCAGTCACTTCCCGAGTTTGCCCGTGCCAATGGCGAGATTGAGGCTGTGGGCAAACAGTACGAGAATGAGCTGAAGGCTTCACAGGACGAGTTGCAGCGCTTGGCCGAAGACTATGACAAGAACAAGAGCACAATGAACGAGACCAAGCAACGCGAGACAGAAGAGAATCTTAACCAAATGTACGGACGTATCCAGCAGCAGGCCCAGCAGAACCAGCAGGCATTCCAGAGAGTGCAGCAGGAGAAGCTTCAGCCTATCTTCGACAAGGTTCGCAAAGCCATTGAAGAAGTGGCCAAGGCTGGTGGTTATGTATACATTATGGAAAAGGCCAGTGTGCTTTACATCAATGAGGCTCTGAGCAAAGACGTGACCTCTGAAGTGAAGTCTCAACTCAACAAAATGAAGTAATTCATTACACACCATACCCCTAACCAAAACCGAGGGCAGGCATCGCACACAGCGCCTTCCCTCGGTTTTATCATCCAAACAGTTATGAGCAGATTATCACTTTGGTTAATTTGTCTTTTCTTTCCCCTTCTGGCTGACGCACAAATCAACTATGGCTATTTCAGCTACGACCAGCTGTTGCGTTCCATGCCCGAGTATGAAATGGTGGAAAAGAACCTTGCCGACCTACGCTCCCAATACGATGGTGAACTGAAGCGGGCCGAAAACGATTTTAACAAGAAGTATGAGGAATTCCTGGAAGGACAGAAAGAGTATGCGCCCATCATTCTGCAGAAGCGTCAGAGTGAGCTCCAGGATCTCATGATGCGCAATATAGCTTTCAAGGCCGAAGCACAGCGTTTGCTGGCCCAGGCAACGGAAGATGCCCTCCGTCCATTGCGCGACAAGCTGAATGAGACTGTGAAACGAATAGGAGAGGAGCAAGGCTACTCTTTTGTTTTTAACACCGACGGCAATACGCTGCCCTATATCAATCCGGCCATGGGCACCGATATTACCGAAATGATAAAAGAGGCACTGCAATGACATCATTTCCTCAGGCGGCAGGTCCCATTGGTGTGTTCGACTCCGGCTATGGCGGACTGACCATTCTACATGGCATACGTCAGTTGCTTCCCCACCATGACTTTGTCTATCTGGGCGACAACGCCCGCGCACCTTATGGTCCGCGGTCGTTTGATGTAGTGTACGAGTTTACACGCCAAGCAGTGCACTATCTATTCTCCGAAGGCTGCCACCTTATTATATTAGGTTGCAACACTGCTTCTGCCAAAGCTTTGAGAAGCATTCAGCAAAATGACTTGCCACAATGGGATATTCAGCGCCGCGTACTGGGCATCATCCGTCCCACCGCAGAAATTATAGGCGACCTCACCCGAAGCCGTCATGTGGGTATTCTGGCCACTGAGGGCACCATCCGCAGCCACAGCTACAGCATGGAGATAACAAAGCTGCACCCTGATATTAAGGTAACGGGGGTGGCATGTCCTTTTTGGGTGCCACTTGTTGAATACAACGAAGCCGACTCTCCCGGAGCCGACTATTTCGTTCAGAAGTACATCGACCAATTGATGCATATAGACCAGGAGATTGACACCATCATCCTCGGCTGTACTCACTACCCGATACTTCTACCCAAAATATTGAAATATACGCCTCCTGGTGTGCGTATCGTGCCTCAGGGCGAATATGTGGCTTCCAGTCTGCGCCAATATCTTCTACGACACCCTGAGATGGCAAGCAAATGTACAAGGAGGGGGCATGTAAGGTACCTTACTACAGAAAGTGCCTGGAAATTCAAGGAAAATGCTCAGATATTTCTTCACGAGACAATTGAAGTTGAGCATATCGACCTGGGCTGAAATATAAAAAATTTTATTGGTGTCCGCTAAAAATGAATAACAGACCGAACACGTGTCCGCATTGCCGATAAACAGGCATTGCGGACTCGTGTTTCAAAAAGTAAGCCCCTTAGTCAAAAAACGAACGTTCCGGTGGTATGGATTTTTCTTTC
>JAEEGL016730391.1_pt1 | contig 16658 bp, 14 predicted proteins | sample 9134231 | NCBI WGS metagenome assembly JAEEGL01 (sample SAMN16246548, study PRJNA631951) | gut metagenome | biome: gut microbiome; feature: rumen; material: fiber-attached | host: Bos | place: Iran: Karaj | collected 2018-10 | reverse complement strand
TGAAATATTTTAATATTATCTCTTTTAGATTTATTAGGATTATATAAATCTTCATATAAATTATCTACTTTATTGTTTAATTCTATAATTTGTTCTTCACTATAATTTTTAATTAAACTAATTTCAACTTTGTTAAAATTATCATATTTTGTTTCTATATTTCTAAAACTATTATATGGATGAACATAATTATTTATATTAGATAATAATTCTTGATTAGATGCGATTTCATCTATATCATTTAAACATTCTTTATACTCAGTAGGACAATAAAATATAATATTATTTTCTCCTGAATTAATAGAAGTATATATTATATTTAGTAGATCTTGTTTCTTGCTTGGTACAAAATCATCAGTGTTTTGTACAAAATTAAAATCATAATCTCTATAATATATATTTTTATTAGGTAATTGTAGTTTACTAATATTTATTTTAGTATCTAATTCTTTATATTTTTCATATAAATAATCTTTATTAATTAGAACTATACTTAATAGAATTAATAAAATAATTAGAAATAATGTTTTTTTCATATGTCCTCCAAGTCTATTATAATTTTATAATATAAAAACCAATTATTCAATTGGTTAATTCATATTATTTAATTTCTTTGTTAATCTACTTTTTAATCTTGCTGCCTTATTTCTGTGTACTAATTTAGAATTAACAGCTTTATCAATTCTTTGTAGTGCAACATTTAAGAAATTACTTGCATTTTCTTTATCATTATCTTTTACAGCTTTTTCGAATTTTTTAATAGCAGTGCTCATAGAAGAATTAACATATGTATTTATAACTCTTTTTCTTCCGTTACCACGAACTCTTTTGATAGCTCCTTTAATATTTGGCATTTTTTCACCTCACTTTTTTGTAAACATACTAATTTTATCAAATTTTTCAAATAAATGCAACGATTTATTGGTATAGTTCTTTATTTAATTCTTTTAAATTATCTCTCATTATAGAAATATAATCTTCATTTTCTTTTCTTTCTTGATCCGATATATTATTTAATTTATGTAATTTTACTTCTGTTAAGTCTTTATTATTATCTTTTATTTCTTTAGCTACTTTATTTAATTCATCACCTTCAAAATTATATATATAACTAACTTCTTTATTTCTAATTAATGTATTTACTTCATCTAGAGTTTTATTAGAAGCATCTGCATCAATACAATAAACTTCAAAATTAAATTTTTCTAAATATTTAAGTGCTGGATCTGCGACAATTATTTTCTTATTAGTAGCGCCTTCTACAGCTAATCTAAAATCAGCATCTAATTCTGATAAAGATATTTTTAATTCATTATATTTATCATCTATATCTTTAGTTAATATAGTTGATGTGGTAAACTCTTTAAGACCCATTCTTACATTTTGGGCCATCATTAATAGAGATGATGGATTCAACCATAATTCTTCAGGTGAATATTCTGTTTCTAATACATAAGCTGTATCTATTATTTTTAAATTAGGATTTATATCTAATAATTCTACAGCTAATGTTCTTTCATTTTCAATTAGACCATTATAAATAAATAGATCATATTGAGCATATTCATTCTTTTGCTTTTTACTTATTTTATATTCATCTATTTTAACTCCATCTGGATATATAGATTTAATAGTAGAATGAGACCCATATAATTTATCTAATATAAATTCATTTGGATAATTAGTAACAATGATATTTATATCATCCATATCATCTACAGTACATCCTGAAGTTATAATTGTTAATGCGATTATTATTATAAATAAAAATATTTGTTTTAGTTTTTTCATATTATTTACTCCCTTTTTTTACTGGATCATATCCATATCCACCTAATGGATTACATCTCATTATTCTTTTTATACCTAAAAATAAACCTTTTATAGTTCCATATTCTAATACTGCTTCTTTAGTATATTCACTACAAGTAGGTGTATATCTACAATATTTATGGGTACTTATAGGCATATTTTGATATATATCAATTAATTTTATTACTAATTTTTTCATATTATTATTTTACTATAATTTTTATTTAAACTCAATATTATTAAATAAATATATGAATTTATATGAATATTTATGATATAATTTTTATGGTGATTATAAATGGATGAATTATTTAATAAATTGAATATTAAACCTAATGATATTAGTCTTTATAATGTTGCATTATCTCATTCTAGTTATGCGAATGAACATAAGGCTAAAAGTGATTATGAAAGATTAGAATTCTTAGGAGATGCGATAGTAGATATGGTAGTAGCAGAATATTTCTATCGTAATTATAGTGAAGATGAAGGTAAAATGACTAAAGAGAGAGCGTCTTATGTATGTGAAAATGCTTTATATGAGTATTCTTTAAATTTAGGACTTGATAAATATTTAAAATTAGGTCATGGGGAAGAGAAGAGTAAAGTAAAGAAAGCTATTATTGCGGATATATTTGAATCTTTTGTCGCAGCTATATATTTAGATTTAGGTTTTGCGACTACTAGAAGATTTATATTAGATACTATAGTTCCTTATATAGAGAATCCAAATATTAATTTCTTTAATGATTATAAAAGTTCACTACAAGAATATGTTCAAGCAGAACAAGATACTATTAGTTATGAATTAGTTAAGGAAGAAGGTCCTGCTCATGATAGATTGTTTACTGTTAGAGTTCTAATAGATGGTATTAATTATGGTGAGGGAACAGCGACTAGTAAAAAAGATGCAGAACAAGAAGCTGCTAAAATGGCTTTGGATAAAGTTGCGAAAAATGATTAATTTTGGTATAATTAGTAGGTCTTTTAACTTTATATAAAAAGGAGGAAATAAATTGAGTAAAATTAAAATTTTTGCTTTAGGCGGGTTAAATGAAACGGGTAAAAATATGTATGTTGTTGATGTAGATGATGAGATATATATTTTTGATGCGGGTCTAAAGTATGATAATGATATAAATTTAGGAATTGATTATATTATTCCTGGATTTACATTTATTGATGAAAATAGAAGTAAGATAAAAGGATTATTTTTAACACATGGACATGAGAGTAATATGGGAGCTGTTAATGATATATTAGATCATGATCCAACTATACCAGTATATGGTACTCATTTAACATTAGAATTAGTTAAGGATTATATGATATTAGCTTTAATTAATAAATGTACTTTTAATGAAATTAAGCCACATACTAAGATTAAAGTGGGTAATAACAGTATATTTCCTATTAGTGTAACTCATTCTATACCAGAAGCTGTTTGTTATGTATTGTATACTCCTGATGGAGCTATTGTTTATACAGGAGATTATACTTTTGATTCTACTATGTTAGGAGATTATAAGACTGATATTGGTAAATTAGCTTATGTTGGTAAACAAGGAGTATTATGTTTATTAAGTGAATCTACATATGCAGCTCGTGTTGGACATACATCTCCATTAGATAGAGCTAGTGATAAGATTAGAGAAGTAATTGCGAGAAATGAGAACAGAATAATAATTAGTGTTTCTACTGCTCATTTTTATCGTATTCAAGAAATATTTGATCAAATCATGAGAACTAATAGAAAATTAGTTATTATGGGTAAGAGACTTCAATATCTTATAAATAAATTTCTGGATGAAGGATATTTTCAATTTGATAAGAGTAAAATTGGGGATTTGAATGATGTAGAAACTAAAGATGTTATTGTATTAATAAGTGATGAAAAAGAAAGACCTTTTGCAAATATATTTAAAATAGTAAGAGGTTATGATAAATATATAAAGATTAAAGAGACTGATACAATATTTATTACTGAACCTAGTTATGCAGGTGTTGAGAAAAGAAGTGCTATGTTACTTGATGAGATTGCTCAAACTGGAGCAAATGGTATTATGTTATCTAAAAAAGATTGTTTATTACATCATGCTTCTTCTGAAGATTTAATGTTAATGATTAATTTGATGAATCCTAAATATTATTTTCCTGTAAGAGGAGAATATAGAGATATGTATGCGAATGCTGAAGTGGCCGAAGCATGTGGTATGAATAAAGATAATATTATTTTAAAACTAAATGGAGAAGTTGCAGAGTTTATTGATGGAAAACTTACTGAAAATAAAGAAATTATACCAGTAGAGCAAACATTAATTAGTGGTAATCAAGGAGAGGATGTAGGAGATTTAGTTTTAAAAGATAGAGAAATGTTAGGTGAGAATGGTATAGTTATAGTTAGTTGTACTGTAGACAAGAATACTAAAGAAATACTTGGAGGACCTGAAATACTAACAAGAGGATTTATCTATGTTAAAGAAAGTCAAGATCTACTAGAAGAGACAAAGGAAATATGTCGTGAAGTAATAGAAAATGATATAGAAGCTAATAAATTAGATTATACAAAAGTAAAAAATGATATTAGAACTAGATTAGGTAATTTTTTCTATAATGAAACTGAATCTAAACCTATGATTATTACTGTAGTACAAGAAGTATAATGCTTCTTTTCTGTCTCTGTAGCTCAGTGGATAGAGCAGAGGTTTCCTAAACCTTTGGTCGGAGGTTCGACTCCTCTCAGGGACACCATTTAGTTAGAAAGAATATTACAACAATATTCTTTTTTTATTGTGTTTTAAGTTGTATACAATTTCTATTTGTAATATAATTATTATAGGATGGTGAAGATATGAAAAAAATAATCATGATGTTGTTTTCAATAATGATCTTTTGTTTTTCTATATCAGTAAATGCTGCGAGTAATTACTATAAAGATATCACTATATCTTTTAATCATAAAGGGTGCCCAGGTGAAGCAGGAAAGAGTATTACTATTCAGTTATTTAAGAATGGGGAAATAGAAGGAAATCCAGTAGTATTAAATCAAGCAAATAATTATACCTATACTTATAAAGATTTGTTTATTTTTGGACCGGATTCTCCAGATGAAATAAAATATAGTGTAAAAGTATATGAAAATGGTAAATATAGATTATTAAATTCTAAACATCAAACTTATCATACTGAGCATATTCAAAAGTGGGCTCAAGTATTACCTGAATACATTAAAGAAGGGCATACTTATGTATTTACTACTGATAATTGGAATTATGAAAATAATGGTTTTAGTAAAGTAATCTATTTAAGAGGTGATATAACTGCTAAAGGTGCAGAGATACTTCCTGAATATAATATTATTAATGGAATGAAATCTTATTATGTAATTGATGGAGAACCAATTGATAATACTAAATGGATTGCTTCTAAAGTTTCTAAAGATGACCCTGATTATAATTCATATAAAGACTATCTAATATTTACAAATGAATCAGAGAATAAATATCTTACTTTAACAGCTTATACAAATAATAGTACACCTAATTGGATATTTAAACGTTCTAGTAAAGTTGGATGGGTTAATTCTACTGAGTTAAATACTAATAAAATGACTTTAACACCAGTTCCTTTATCTAAAGGAAGATTTTATATCGGTACTTATAGTTTGTTAGATGAACCTAATAATGCTCCACAATATATTACTTTAAGTGGACAAAATCAGTACCAAGCTGGTTCAAATATCGAAAGAGCAGCTCAGTTTAAAGCATATGAGTATGTTGATATGGAAGTTGAAACAGGACAAACTGTTAGTATTGAAGAATCTATGTGTCCAACAGATGAAGTGGTTCTTGATAGAGATAGTCCATATAAGAGAAGTATTAATATTAGTTTTGATTGTAGAGGGTGTGAATCTAAAAAAGAAAAAGGAATTACTTTACAATTATTTGCTGATGGAAAGAAAGTTCAAGATGGACAAATTACTTTAAATAATAAACATGGTTTTAATTATGTGTATGAAGATTTACCAATATTTGCAGATGGTACATTAAAAGAAATTCATTATGAAGTAAAAGCTTTATTATATGGAAAATATTATGCTATAAAGGCTAAAGATATAAGTTTTAAAAAAGATAAAGTTAAAAAATGGATGCAAGTATTACCTAAAAATATTAATAATGGTCATACTTATGTGTTGGTAACCGAAAATCTTCATCAAGATACTAATAGAGCGAGTAAATATATGTATTTAAGAGGAGATATAACTTCTAAAGGAGCAGCAACTGATACGGAATATAATATTGTAGATGGTAATAAACTATATTATGTTTTAAATGGTGAGCCTGTTGCCAATACTAAGTGGAGTGTTTCATCTGTTCCAACTGATGATCCTGATTATAATGCTTATAAAAATTATTTAATGTTTACTAATGAAAACGAGGATAAGAAATTAACTTTGACTGCTTATATTAATGATGATAACGTTAATTTTATATATAAAAGGTCTGGTAATAGTAGTTGGGTAAATGATAATGAATTAAATACAAATAGAGTGTTAATTACTCCTGTTAATAATGATCCGTATGGTAGATTTACTATTGGTACTTATAGTTTGTTAGATGAGCCAAATAATGCAATGCAATATTTAACACTAAATGCAGAAAATAATTATGTGGCTAATTCTAATTTATCTGAAGCATCAAAATTTATTGCTTATGAGTATATAGAAAAAGAAATAACTATAGAAAGTCAGATATTAATTAAATCATCCCTTTGTGAAGTGTTAAATTATGCTAGAATAAATAATCCTAAGACTGGATATAGTGTTATTATTTTATGTTTAATCATGTTATTTAGTATAATTTTCTATGATATAGTTAAAAGAAAAATAAAAGTGTAATCATGGTAATAAAATTAAACTATGTGTTATTTAATACATAGTTTTTTTTAATGATAAATTTTTTAAAAATGTAAACCAGTTCTTTTTTATTTTATAAAAAGAAGAATATATAATATAATTATAATAGAGGTGTAATATATGTATGATGGTTATTATGATAGACAAATAGAGAGAGAAGAAAAAAGAAAAAGAGCATGTGCATTAGGAATGGATACTTGTGTTGCCTTTTTAAATATATCTAATGATAGATATAAAGAGAAAATAAAAGATAGAGTTAATAAAGTTAGACAAGCAGAGTTTTCTAAAGTATCAAAAGATAAAAACAAACTTTTTAATGAATTAGATAAGATTAAAAATAAAGGATATGTTTCAATGTTATCAGTTCAATCTTTTATAGAAAAAAAGCAATCTTCATATAGACTATCACTAGATGATAGAGATATATCGAGTATGGCAAGAAACATTTCTCAAGATCCTAGAAATACTTTAATTCAATATACAAATGAATATATATCAGCAAAAAGAGAAATAGAACGTTTGAAGAAAGATAAATTAGATGAACAAAAACAGCAAGCAGAAAGAAAAAGAAAAGAACTAGAAGATAATAATAGGACTGTAAATAATAATCGTGATTATGTAAATCCAACATACTCTTATCATTCTTATGATTCCTATGATACTCCATCAAGAAAACCTATACCATTTTCTGCTACAACTAATGAAGAACAAAAAAGACTTGTTGAAGCTAAAATAGAGAAGGAAATAAATAATAAGTATGGACCAGAAGGCTTTTCTTATGATGAACAACAAAGATTAAAAGAAATATATCCTGAATTATCTAATTATTCTGGATATTATTCAATAAAAACTCTTGGACAAGGAATTGAAATTAATAATATTTGTAATAAAAATGATATTAAGACTGAAGATATTATGAATTTGGGTTTATTAACTCTTGATGTTGTGAAAATTGAATTAATTGATGGACATAGAACTGTTCAACCTGAATTATATGGTAAACTTAAAATGAATAGTAATCTTGAAAAATATAAAGAAGCTTATAATAAATATATGAACTATTATAAGTCATTATCAGATTCTCAAAAAGAAAACATAAAAAATTTAATATCTAATAGATCTAATTATGTAGAAGCGTTTGGAAAAAACATTGCAAGCCCAGATCAATTAAAAGGAAAGATTAATCAATATGTAAGTGAATATATTGCAAGAAACAGTAGAGATTTTTATGGACAAGATTATTATGATAATAACTTTTATAGTAAAACCTTAAAAGCAACTAAATATATGGAGATAGAAGATATAGTATCATTATATAGAAGATTAAGATATGAAATGGATAATTATACTATATATGGACGAAATGAAGCTGAAACAATACAAATGCAAGAATCTAATAGAGAAATGAAAGCGAGACTTCAAGAAGATTTTGCAAGAGTAATAAATACTAAATTAGGTGAATATAATAAGAATAATAATATATTGAATATGACAGATAATGAAAAAGAAAAACATTTTGAAGAGGAAAGAAAAAGAATAGTAGGTATTTGTCTAGATATATTACAAGAACAACCTTTAGCTTCTCATTTACAAAAAGTTGATAATGAAAACAATTTAAAGGGAAAAGGTGAAAATATTAAATCAACATATGATGTTAAGAAAGCTACTCATGCAAGAATAAGAGGATTGTCAAAGGTAAAAAAGGCATTTGCTCAAGTATCAGGAGAATGGGGTTTATATACTATGTTAATGGATAAAGAAGAATTAAATGAAAAAGAGAAAGACCAATTAGGAAAAATGTTTAGATAGGTGATAATATGGATGATATGAATCAATATATGGAGGAGTTTAAAACATACTCTTTGGAAGAAAAAAGAAAAGTAGCTCTAGATCAATTAAAAATAATAGCTAGTCTAGCAAATATAATGTGTGAAAAACTAAATGTAAAAAATGAAGTAATAATTACTAAAGATATATTAGAGGCGCATGAAAATACTGATTCAGATGATGATTTTGTTGAAGGAATTGTTGTATATGCAAACTCAATACAAGAATCATTATGTGATTTTATAGATAAAATGACTACAATATTAGAAGATAAATCAAAAGAATAAATATTAAAGAAAAATAACGATTTAAATCGTTATTTTTTTATTAATTCATTTATTTTATTTGGCACTTATTTTTATGCTTTCTTCTTCTTTTTCTTCTGGGAACATTTTATTTAATTCATCTTGATTTTTTGGTTCTAATTTATTTACTTTATCTATTTTATTTGCTAATAGTTTTCCTTCATCAGTAATAGTTTTTTTCTTTGTATCTTTAATTTTTACATTATTTAGATTTATTTCTATTTTAGCTAGTTTTTTACATATATCATTTCTTAATTTAATTAAACTTTCGTTTTCCCCTTGACTAATTTTATTGTCTTGTCCAACTATTGCTGTTTTTCTTTCTATATATTCATTTAATAATTCTTTTAATTCAGTTAATATTATTGATCTATCATCTATATTTAAATAAGCAACTTTGTCTACCATAGAATCTATCTCATTCATTATATTATCTTTTAATTCTAATTGTTCAATTGGATTTCTTTCTTCTATTGTTACTGAATTAGGCATTACTATTTTGTCTACATATTTAATTTTTTTAAGTTCTCTTTCTTTTTCTTTATTTAATCTTAGTTCTCTATATTTTGTTTTTATACGATCTATTAATTCTTTTGCTTTTCTAATTGGTAATAGGTCCATAGTATTACTGTCATCTATTATCATATTGACTAAGCCTTCTGAAATGCTTCCCATTGTTGTACCTAATAGAGTTGCGATAGCGGTATATATAACAGGTGCACTGTAGGCTATACCCATAGCTGCACAAATTGCACCTGCTCCAAGAGGAATTCCAGCTACTACTGCTAGTTTAGCAGAGTTAATAGCAATATCTTTAGCTTTTGTTTTATCATCTTTTTGTAGATGATCTAAATATGTTTTTGCTTCTAATGGGGTAAGATCTATATGACTATTATTTGCTTTTTCAATTATTTCGTTTTTTTCTTTTGTTTTAGCTTTTTCTATTTCATTTCTTTTTTTATTTTGTTCACTTTCTATACATAGGTTATGTAATATAGAAGTATATTTGTCATATTTACCATCAACATAATCTTTCATAGACTCTTCATCTATATCTATTTTATGTGCTTCTTTTATTTCTTGTTTAAAACCATAGTTTTCGACTATTACTTTACTTACTATATAAAAACTATTAGTTTCTTTATCATATTTTATTTCATCTATATTATTATTAATTCTTTTATTAATTGTTTTTATAAAGTTAGTAAATGTCAATTCGTTGTTTGGACCAAATATTTTGCTTTTTACATTAGTTAAATTAACAGTTCCATATTTTGACACGAAAATATCTTCAGCAATAAAATCACTTTGACTAGTAAAACCTAATCTTTGACCTAAAGTTTTTTCTTTTTCTACTGTAAGTTCATTTTTACTCATATACTTTTCTCCTTAGTTTGAACTTCTTCTTTCTTTTTTTGATTAAACATTTTTCTTAGTTCTCTTTCTTTAATCATTTTTTTGTTAAATTCGTTTGTTAATTGAGCTAGGTTATCTAGACCAACTTCATCAATTACTTTACTCATTAATTCATCAAATTCTTTTTTATAATATCTTCTATCTTTTAATAAACGATTTACTTTATCTATAGTTTCTTTACTTACTAAACCACTATCTAAGATATATTTAAGATGTAATTCATCTATTTTTTCTCCTTCTTCTAGTCGTTTCATTTGATCTTTATGATTAATATCGGAATAGAAATGTCTACCTTGTGATATATTATGTTCTTGTGCGTATCTTTGTATAAAATCATACATTTGTTGATCTTTAGTACCTGAAGTTAGACCATCGCGATATCCATGATTATTTACTACAAAAAAATCATATCCAGCTCTTTGTAATTCTTCTTTAATAGCTTCTTCAATTTCCCCTTTATAAGTATGAATATTTAAACCTCTAAGGTCATATTTTTGTGCTAAAGTTTCTTTTTCTTCTTCAGGGATTAGAATTATTGCTTCATCTGATAAATTCATATCATCTGTAAAATATGTATCTTCTACTCTTAATCCTTCTAATGATTCATCATTAATATGGTATTTTAATGGTTCTATAATAGCATATTGATAATTAAATTCTCCATACATAGAGTTTGCGACAACACCATTTATAGTAAAATGAGTAGTTCTTCTATAAGTTTCAAAATATACATCATATTTTTTACATTCTTGAAGAAATTCATCTGTATTCTGATATTTTTCTCTTAATTTATCGTTTATCGCATCTCCTAATATTGTAGATGATCCAAAGCCATATGCTTGTCCATGAATAGGAGTTTCAATTATACCATTTTCTGGAAATATATTTGTTTTTCTTATTAATATGCAATTATTTATATCATACATATTATCACCTAATATTATTATAACATTAAATATAGATTCTTTTAACTATCTTATTATTATTTGACATTATCTTATTATATATATAAATAAATGAGTATTTTGGAGTTAATGAAGAATAAACTTTTTTAGCTGGAGATATGTAAGAGAGAAAAAAATAAATTGAATGATGTATTTTTTGAGGATACCAAATATATTAAGTAAGAAACATATACTAGATAATCTTTTTTATGTTATACTTAAAATAGGTGAATAATATGGATGGTTTATTAAAGAAAATTAATATTAATAATCAGCTATATATGAATATTATTATCAAAGATAATGATGTATATATACAGAATGCTAATTTTCCTGTAGCAGCTATATCTATAGAAAAAGCGGACAATATTATCTATATTTATTGTTGTGAAAAAGAAATTGCTAGTGTTGATTTAGAAAATGAAAAAATATACTTAACTAATAAAGTTATTACTACTACAGAAGTAAGAAGTTTTGCTGAATATAAAAGAACTAATGCTCCTGAATATAAAAGTAATAACGAATCTTTTTATAATGATGAATTAAAAACAATTCCATATACAATGGAATTACATACTCATTTTATGGAGGTATTAAATGCAGAAGAGTTCTTACAAATTATATTTAAATATATAGATTATATACCTATAGATAAAGATGGAAATATATGTTTATGTGCTTTAGATGCAGATAATCCTAGATTAATAGATGAATCAGATGTATATGCTTGGTATGATAAACATCAAGCTTTAAATAATGAAAAAATATTATCTCAATTACGATTACCAACTGATAGACAATTACCATTTGAAGCAATAACACCACCTCTTCTTCGTAGAAATGGATTAATAGATTTAATTGGATATAGATTATCTAAAGATAAAATATTAGAACTAGAAGGTGATAATATTTTACAAGCTGTTAAAGATTTAAAAAGTGATAGTAAAGCTATAGTATATACTGATATATTAATTGAATCTTTAGAAAAGCACAAAAAACAGGGCGTTAAATATGTTGAATTTAGTTATTCTAATCCAAATACCATTATAAAAATATTGGAAGAATTAAATAGGAGGGGTTTTAAAGATAATGATATTAAATTTAAATTCTTATTAAGTGAGGATAGAAAAGCAAGTGGTAAACCATTAAGAAAAAGTACTAATAAATTGAAAGAACTTTTGAAAGATTATGATGAAGTAGTAGGTTTTGATTTGATGGGTTTTGAGAAAGAAATATTACCTTTTGAATTTGAAGAGACTAATGGTATTGAAACTTTATATGATAAATTAAAATTAATAGTAAATACTTTATTAGCAAGTCCAAGAGAAAAAACTACACTTAGACTTCATTCAGGAGAAATATATTATGATAATCCAAATTCTTTAAATAATAATCCGTTATTAATATTAAAAATATTAAAAAAGATAGAAGATGAATTAGGTATTGATTTAAGTACAAAATTAGATATTAGAATAGGACATGGATTACATTTTCAATCTACAGATGAGTATTTTGAACTACTAAAACATTTTAATGTTATAGTAGAAATTTGTATTTCATCTAACTTTGCTTTAGGTAATATTAAAGATTTAAAAAATATACCTATAAATGAATATATAAAACATAATATACCTGTTGTATTAGGTACTGATGGTGGAGGATTTTACTTAACTACTTTAGAGGATGAAGAAAGACTAGCTGGTATTTTTGCTGGTACAGATAGTGAAACATTATTAAGATATGTACATGATATTGAACCTCGTTTTGATGGACCTAGTAGTATTGAATCATCTAGTGTTGATGATTCAGATGATGAGATATCGGAAGATGGTGATTATTATAAAATCTTATCTAATCATAAAGATGATTTCTTAGTTAAATCAATTAGCAATTCAAATGCTGGCAAAGCAATAATTAAGAATTATTTTAGTAATGATGAATATACATTAGATTTTCAGGATAGTGGATATTATCCAATTGATATGGATGAAAAATCAAAAGTAAGATCTGAATACATATCACTTTTAGGTTTTTATCATGACAAAATTATAAATGAAGCTTATTTTGATTCTAATCAATTGGGAGTAATAATGTATTCTTTATATAAAATAAAAAATTATATTGATGAAGATAATATAATAGAAGCTGCATTAACAATAGTTTCTCTTCAAAGACTATTAAAAATGGATATAAGATTAGAAAAAGTTTTATTATATATGGTTGCTTATGATAAGTCATATGAAGATTATGTAGATATATATACTTTCTTTGGTAAGAAGAAAGAACAAGAAGATAAAAAAGAAAATATTAGGAGTAATTATAAACAATCAAGAGGTATTCATGGATATATTAATAATATTATTCAAGAAGAAATAATAAACACTGATAATATAAATTCATTATATGAGAAATATACTAATAATGATTTAAATAATGGTTATAGATTAGATTTAGAAGAAAGGAAGTATTTTGATAATAATCTAAGAGAGGAAGATAAAATTTTAATTGAATATCAACGAACTATAGATTTTATAAAGAAGAAAGCAACTGATGGAGATTTTACAAATAATCAGTTACAAGTTATTGAAGATACACTTGAACAAATTTCTGATTTATATTATATGAATGATTTAATAAAAAGTGCGGAGTCTTTAATTTCTCTTCAAGTAGTTTTAAATATGAAAATTAAATTAGAAAAAGTATTGTTCTTAATGGATGCTAAACATGAGGAAGTATCTGATTATCTAGATATATATAAATACTATGGAAATGATTATAATAATGGAAAGGGAAAGAAATAATGAATGATTTAATAAAAACAATAAATGATAATAGAAATGATATTAACGAGAATATTTGTAATGAATTAATAGATTTGATTAATAATCATAATATACTTGATGAAGATTCTTTGAAAATATATGAAGATAAATATTTTTCTACTTCTAATTTATTAGATAGGGTAAATGGTTATTATAATGAATATAAAACTGATACTACTCATTTTGATTATTTAGATTCATTAGATATGGTTATGTTAGAAAAGTATTCTAAATCATTAGAAGAGGAGTCTGATCCATTAATTAAATGTAAATATTTAATACTAATATATGATTTATTAGAGTGGCAATTATATTTCCCTTATGAAGCTTTTGAATTAATAAAGTGTAAAAAATTATAAAATAAAAATAACGATTTAAATCGTTATTTTTTTATTAATTCATTTATTTTATTTTGAAATTCTTGTTCTTCCTCATCAATTAATCCTATATGATCTACTTTTTCTATTTGATCATGATTAAATAATAGATTACTATTCATAGTTATAAAACCTTCTGGGAATAGACATCCACAATAATCATATGTTACTTCTGGTTTACCTTCTTCTGTACATAAATAACCATTAATCATTATTCTTTTACTACCACCTTTTAGTAATACTACACTACCAATAGGTAAAAATTTATCTGGTATCATAATAATCCTCCTATTCTTAATATAATTTTAATAAAGATATTATGAAAAGTCAAAATATAAATAGTGTAAAATGAATTAATAATTATCTTATTTTTATTATAAAGATGGTATAATGAAGATGGTGAGATATATGAATGAAGTATTAGTAAAAGATAATTCATTAGAAAAGAGATTAGGAGTTAATCAATTAGATAATAAGATATTTGTATCTGAATTAGGTGTTGTATCAATTGTAGATAATAAAGGTATTAGAAAAGATATATCATTTAATAATTTTATTAATGCTACATCTAATAATATAAAAGAGGGTTTATCTAAAGTAAAATATGATAAAGAATCTAATAGATTTTATTTGATTACTGGAGATAAAGGTCATGAAATAGATATAAATGAACAAGTAATGGAAGATTATGTATTTAATAAATATACAAAATCTACGATGCTATTACGTGATTTAGCTAATCTAAGTGAAGAAAAGAAAAAAGAAGAAATAGTTGAAAGTGATGAATTGAAAGAGAGAAATGAAATAGTTGCGAAAGCAGAGAATACTCATGAAGATTTAACTCCATTAGAAGCAAGAATATATTTAGATTATCTTAAAGATTTAGATAAAACTAATGCTAAAGTAGTTGCGAAAAATGTTTCTAAAGTTTCGGCAATTGGTGGTGTACCTGTGGCAACTGGTGTTGGATTGGGTATACTAAAAGGAACTGCTATTGTTGGTACTGCTGCTGGACTAGGGCCTGCTGTATTGGTTGGATTAGTTGGTGTTGGCTTTACTGCTTTGGTTGAAGAAATAATTACTTTTATAATTAAAACATATAGTGATAAACGTGTTAATAATGATTTTCTATTCCAGGACCTTCAAGATTTAATAAAGGAAACTAAAGAAAAGATAGAAGAAATGAAAATTAATAAAGTTAAGAAAAGAAATATAAGAGATGTTGATTTTGTAGATAGGATAGTTATGCCTAATTCATTTACTGTTGAAGAGACTGGTGCTAAAGAATTAACTTTAAATGATCATATACTTAATGAGATTAATTCTTTAGTAAATAAAATATCTATTCTTAATCCAGAAGATAGGGAAGGGTTACTTGCTCAATCTAAAGAATTATTAAATAATTATTTAGAAAGAAGTAATAAAATTATTAATAACGAAGAATCTGGCCTTAATTATAATAATGATAGTATGGTTCTATTAAGAATAGATGTTTGTCGTGAATTGGCTAGATTAGAGATGGAAATATCTAAAATTAGAGAAAGAGATATTAAGACTAGAGCACTAAATAATGAAGCGAGATTATTAGTAGATAAGATAGATGGTTTCGATAATACTAATAATGAACAAACTAAGAGTTTAGCGTAATATATTAAACATTTAATCTAAATGATTAGGTGTTTTTTTGTTGACTTTACTAAGATTATTTTTTATTTTATAATGAGAATGGTGAGATTATGAGAAAATATGTACCTAATAAGTATATTTGTTATTTATATTTTTTAGTACCTTTATTAATAAATGCGATTATCAGTTATTCATCTAATGAAGATATTTGGTATATTATGAAATATGGAAAAGTAATACTAGAGAATGGATTTATTCATACTGATATATTATCTATGCATAGTGGACTACATATTGTAATACAACAATCTTTTTCTAATGTATTATTTTACTTGATATATAAATATATCGGTTCTTTTGGATTTTTCTTATTATGTGAATTAATGATAGGATTATATTTATTCTTAATATATAAAATATGTATGTTGCTTAGTAATAAAAAAGTATTATTATCTGTATTAATCGCTACTATCACTTGTACCTTATTAGAAGTAAATTATATTACTCCTAGTCCTAGAATATTTACTTATTTAAATCTGTTATTAATTATTTATATAATGGAGGTTTTTTATAAGAATAATAAATCTAGATTAATATACTTTTTACCATTAATT
>JAEEGL015940335.1_pt1 | contig 16658 bp, 13 predicted proteins | sample 9134231 | NCBI WGS metagenome assembly JAEEGL01 (sample SAMN16246548, study PRJNA631951) | gut metagenome | biome: gut microbiome; feature: rumen; material: fiber-attached | host: Bos | place: Iran: Karaj | collected 2018-10 | reverse complement strand
TACCATAGTCCATTATACGACATACAGGCGGTTCTGCATTCGGACTGATTTCTACTAAATCAACACCTGCCTCAGTAGCCTTGTTTAAAGCTTCTGAAGAACTCATTATACCTAAAGCTTCACCATCGAGACCGATTAATCTTACTTCACGGTATCTAATTTCACCATTTATTCTGGTTTTATTAGCGGCCTGTTTGCCGGTTTTCTTAACGTTATTAATGGTATTACTCCTCTGCGCTATCAATTCCGCGGCTAATGATATCCTTTTTGATTAAAGAAATCAAGTCAGAAATTGAATAACTACCTAAATCTTCACCCTTTCTGGTTCTTACTGATACAGTACCGTTTTCAACTTCCTTGGCACCGCATACCAGCATGTAAGGAACCTTCATTAAAGTATGTTCTCTTACCTTGAAACCAACCTTTTCGTTTCTGAGATCAGACTTCACGCGGATTCCGGCTTCATCGAGCATATCTGTAACCTTGGCAACATAATCAGCCTGAGCATCGGTAATACCCATAACAACAGCCTGAACAGGAGCCAGCCAGGTTGGGAATGCACCGGCATATTCTTCAGTAAGAATACCGATAAAGCGTTCCATAGAACCGAGGATTGCTCTGTGAATCATAATAGGATTGTGCTTTTCATTGTCTTCACCGATATAGGTGGCTTCAAGTCTCTGAGGGAGGAAGAAGTCCAGCTGTACGGTACCACACTGCCAGTCACGACCAAGACAGTCATGAAGAGTGAATTCAATCTTAGGACCGTAGAAAGCACCTTCACCAGGCTGGTATTCGAAAGCGATGCCGTTTTCGTCAAGAGCCTTGGCAAGATCGTGTTCAGCCTTGTCCCATAACGCATCGTCGCCGATACGCTTTTCAGGTCTGGTTGAAAGCTTAACATCGATGTTCTTGAATCCGAATGAACCGTAAACATCATAAACGAACTTGATACAGTTACTAACTTCAGACATTACCTGATCTTCAGTACAGAACAGATGTGCGTCGTCCTGAGTAAAGCCTCTTACACGCATCATGCCGTGTAAAGAACCTGACGGTTCGTTACGGTGGCACTGACCGAATTCAGCCATTCTGATTGGCAGATCGCGGTATGAGTGCAGACGCTGATTGAAAATCTGGATGTGTGCAGGACAGTTCATAGGCTTAACAGCATAATCTCTGTTTTCAGAACTGGTGGTGAACATTGCTTCTGAGTACTTTGCCCAGTGACCTGAACGTTCCCAGAGCACACGGTCCATCATGAATGGAGTCTTAACTTCAATATACTTGTACTTGTGGAGCTTTTCACGCATGAAGTTTTCGAGAGTACGATAGATGGTCCATCCGTCGTTGTGCCAGAAAATCATGCCTGGAGCTTCCTGCTGCATGTGATAAAGGTCGAGCTGAGGACCAATCTTGCGGTGGTCGCGCTTTGCAGCTTCTTCAAGTCTCTTAAGGTATGCGTCAAGAGCCTTCTTGTCAGCCCATGCGGTACCGTAAATTCTCTGAAGCATCTTGTTCTTTGCATCACCGCGCCAGTATGCACCTGCAGACTTGGTGATCTTGAAGAATTTGCAGAAACGCATGTTAGGAACATGAGGACCGCGACACATATCAATGTATTCAAGATGATGATAGAGAGCAGGATGATCATCGTGAGAGATGTTTTCCTCAAGGATAAGCTGCTTGTACGGCTCGTTTCTTTCGCCGAAAACTTCATGAGCCTTATCCCATGTTACTCTTTCCTTGATTACGTCATATTCGGTCTTTGCAAGTTCATGCATTCTTTCATCAAGCTTTGCAAGATCTTCTTCTGTAAGGGTGTGGTCGAGATCAACGTCATAATAGAAACCGTTGTCGATTACAGGACCGATGGCCATCTTTGTTTCAGGCCAGAGCTGCTTGATAGCATGACCGAGAAGGTGAGCACATGAGTGTCTGATGATCTCAACACCTTCCTGATCCTTTGGAGTGATGATGCTTAAGGTAGCATCTTCTGAAATGAGTTCACAGGCATCAACAAGTTCCCCGTTAACTTTACCAGCAACACAGACTTTGGCTAAACCAGGGCCAATACTCTGAGCAACATCATAAACTGAAACAGGGTTTTCAAAATTTTTAATACTTCCGTCCGGAAGAGTAATAGCAGGCATTATCCTAACCTCTTCTGTACTGATACAAACCAAGTATCATGTACGCAATAAATACAACATCTTTAATAAACACCTGAAAGGACGCCGGCCGCACGGTCGGTTCATCCGGTGTTTGCATAAAAAGTCCCGTCTGATGCAGATGCTTACAAAAACACCTGACAATCAAACCTGTATAATATAATTACACACATGGATTTTTGCAAGTGTTTTAATGCCTTAAATCAGGCTTTGCATACGCTTTTTCATACTCATTTACCTGCACTCGCCGTAATCAGGCAATTCCTACTGAAACACTTTTATTTAACTGTTTCATTACACACCGTCATCCGCAGTGACGACCGTATCGTCATCCGCTGTCGCACGCACGTCTCAGTCCGCATTTCCGATAACGGCACTTTTTGTATATAATATACAATTAGGAGATTGTGCCTTATGCACTTCTCCGCTGATTTATCGGCAGAAGAAACACATAACATGTAAGAAAATAATAAAATCCATGGATTCAAACAGCAACAAAGCCCCCATGTACAACAGTACGTACAAGGGAAGTTTAAAAAAAGAAATAATGCAGCAGTTACACCTTGCCATACCTATTCTCATAGGACAGCTGAGTACGTCCCTGCTGGGTTTTATCGACACCATCATGGCCTCAAATCTCGGGATGACGGATCTGGCTGCAATCGCCGTCGGCTGCAGTTTCTGGATTCCTTTTTCCCTGCTCTGCATAGGTCTTTGTCTGGGGCTGTCCCCGATTATTGCCCAGCTGCTCGGTCAGAATAATCCGGAAGAAATTCCGAAGTACACGCACAACGCACTGTTTCCTCTGATGATCGTAACGGCATTTTCCATGATATTCCTGCTGATAATGCCTTCCTTCATGCTTAAATACACCAATCTGGGACCTGAGGTCATTGACAAGGCGGTAAAATACATCAATCTCGTGGTTATAGCTCTGCCTGGACTCAGTCTCTATCACCTGCTTAAAAACACTGCAGAAGGCGTAATGGTAGCTATTCCAACCATGATTATCGGTCTGGTATCAGTTCTTATGAACATTCCTCTTAACTACATATTCATGTACGGAAAACTGGGAATCCCCGAAATGGGCGCCGTGGGCTGCGGCGTGGCCACGGCAATCATCGCATGGACATCCTTCGGGATTATCTACCTTTACTGCAGATACAACAGCAGGCTTAAGGACTTCAACATCCTCAGAAAAAAGGAAAATACCGATTTCTCAATCATCAAGCACGTATCCAGAATCGGTTTTCCGGTTTCCGTTGCCCTGCTGATTGAAAACTTCACCTACTACATCTTCGGCTACGCAACCGGCTTCCTGGGAACTCAGTATACGGCCGCGCATCAGATTGCCAGCATCATCAGCGTTATGGTATTCATGCTTCCTGTAGCAGTGTCTACGGCCGAGGCCATCAGAATCAGCAACAATCTTGCCGTCGGCAGCAAGAGCATGGCTCTGCTTTCGGTTAAAGCCACGGCCATAATCTCTCATGCCATTATCCTTCCGGTCTGTTTTTCAATTTTCTTCTTCCGTCATGAAATCATTTCATTCTTTACGGAGGATCCGGCACTGCACAAACTGGCCGCCCCGCTGTTTTTTGCCATACTCGCTTTTCAGGTACAGGACGCTCTGTTCGGAATCTGTCTGGGGATCGTTCGCGGATTCAAGGATACCAAAACCATGATGCTCGTGAATTTCGTGGTTCTCTGGTGCATGAGTGCGCCTCTTGGTTATCTGATCGGTTTTACCGATTTCTTCGGCAGAAAATACGGCCTCTATGGTCTGTGGGGCATTCTGGTTTTCTGCTACTGGAGTCTGACCATAGCCTTCGGCGCAAGAAGCATCTACCTCTTCAGACATCATAAATTCAAAATCTACCGTTACTGACAGAGCGGTACCCGGTTCAAACGCCTGAAAATTTGCTAAAAATCTCAAACCGATTCAGGCGTATGTTCACGTTCCCGGGAAAATTAATATAATATTACCGGTGGTTAATCATCCACCTGTTTTTTATTCCCGTTCCTGAGTTTTTGTATTACGGAGATGACATGTCCAGCCGATATCAACTGATAAAACTTGCTTCTGTACTGCTTTCCCTTTCCGTCCTTTCCCTTTCGTCACAGGCTGCCGCCAGCGACCAGAACGAAACTCAGAAAACATCCTGCTTCAAAACCGACGGCATGAGTCAGGCCGCGGAAAAAGCCTATAAGGAATGTTTTAAGGCATACAGCGAAAGAGATGAAAATGCTCCGAAAATCTGTTTGAAATCATCCGAAAAGCACCAGGATCCGCGTGTCTACTACCTGCTTGCCAGAATTGAAAGTGAAGGCATTCACAAGATGCCCAACCAGGGAAAATACATTGATCTCATGAAAAAATCTGCGGAAAGTTCCTACCCTCCGGCTGACGAAGCTCTTGCCGAAATCATTCTTGATAACTACATTCAGCAGTTTCCTCACAACAAGGCCACCGGCGAACAGGGGCTTTTTTATCTTAACAGAGCCGCGGCATGCGGTAACGAAAAGGCTCAGTACATACTGGCAGAAATGAAACTGCATGACGACTATGATGAACTTGTACCCTACGACATCGGCAAAGGCAACAGGGAAATGCTTGATCTTCTGGAAAAAGGGAATGACCACGTACGGCTTTATGCTGCCAAATGGCTTCTTGAGAAAAAAGACATCATCGACAAAATATCCGCACAGCTTGAAGAGAGAAAAAACAGTAAGGGGATTGATGCGGTTTTCCTTTCCCACATCATAAACGAATATCAGAAAGATCATGATTATCCGGTAAATCTCATGGAAGCCGCCGCCCAGAAATCCGGGCTCAAACAGGCCTACCTAAATCTTTTTGAATTCTACCGCCACAATGATGACATAAGCAGCAAACTGAGAGGTCTTATGTTTGCCGAAGCATACAGAGTATGCCGTGGCATCCCGCCATCAGGAGAACAGAAGGATGAAATCAAAATCATGATCGAAAAGACCGGAGAAAAAATAGTTAACGACGCCCTGGATTCAGGCAGACAGACCGCTGTCAACGTCGGATGCAACTAAAAGCGGAAACGGATGTCAAAAACAGTATACCTGAGGCGGTGAAACGCACGGAGGACGTCAAAAGTTCCTGTTGCAAACACCGTTAAGCAGTATATACTAGATATCCGTGCAAACAGTGCGTGCTTAAACAGCGGAAAACTGCCGGCGTATTTTTCCGGTTAAAAAGTGCGCTCCGTACGGTATGAATACGAAAAATTCAGTAAATATCTCAGTAATTGTCGTTAAAATAAAAAGATATTTTGATTTAAGGTATTCTTTGACTGTAAGATTATGTAAGTTTTACAGCCTGTTAATCTCAGAGATACCTGAATACTTGGTAAGGATAAGGGAAACGGTGCTCATCCCTCCGTCACGAAACGACGGACTTTCGCACCCAGAAACATATATGAAAAAAGCAACAGTCAGATTTTTATCAGTCATCGGAATTACCCTTGTGATGCTATTTGAGGCAGGATGCGCCTACAGACCGGATCTGCATCAGGGAAACTTCACGGAACAGAAGGACGTTGACAAGCTCCGTGTAGGCATGACCCAGGAACAGGTAAAATTCGTGCTCGGAACACCTATGCTTCTTGATCCTCTTGATGACTCAAGATGGTACTACATCAACTTCGTCCGCGAGGGCTGGAATGATCCTGAGTACCGGACTCTGATAGTTATCTTTGATGAAGACAGGGTTGTACGTGAAATCTCCGGCGATTTTCAGAAGCCGCAGAAATTCTATACTCCACTTACACAGTACTGAGACTAATCATCGGGGAAGCATATGAAAATCGGCTGGCTGATTCTTGCCTTTTTTGTCAGTGGTTGCGTTACCATACCGGAAAGAAACCCGGCTAAGCTTCCTCTGCATCTCAACACCTTCAAGGCATCAAACAACGGCATTTTCACCGACAGACCAGACCTTGACTACAAATTCAACGCCTATTCAAAGGAATGCGGTATCGCAATTTATCAGAGTGCCGACAAACTGGCGGAACTCTTTGCCTCAACACTTGACAAGAACTCCCCTGACTATCTGTATCTGCAGCAGTCAGGTTTTCTGTACGAATACAACCAGTGCATGACTCTTGCAAAAGACAACATCAGAGTACGTACCGTAGACTTCAAAAAATACATGGCTGCACGAAACGGTTCCGCAGCGAACGAAAAGAAATCCGCATCAAAAACCGGCGAACAGACGGACAAAGCTCAGCAGAAGCCCGATAATCAGAAAACCGGTACCGCAAATTCAGCGGACGCATCTTCAGCAATGAAAAACATACCGAAAAGAAGAGCTTTTCCGGTTAACAGGGATTTTCAGAACAGCTACAACAATCTGGCGGCAGCCAAGCCTAAGACTCCGGAAGATATAGCGGCCATTATCCTCGACTTCTATCTGATGAAGGATTATAACAGTGCCAACGCCTGGCAGAACGAACTGTCTGAAGTTCTTACCAGGGAAGACAACATTTCCCCGGAACTTTATGTAGCCAGATACTTTTTCAGGCATAAGGAAACCAGGGACATCGGATACAAAATGCTGGAAGACTACGCCGCATACGGCAGTGTCAGAGCGCTGGAAATTCTGGATACGGCATCAGGCATAAAATACCGAAACGAACATCCGATGTGCCAGAAAAAATACCAGAAAATTGTGGAAATGCATACCAGGGATGACGAGTAGAAGAATACTGTCTGCTCCGCGATTCACGCTCTTTTCAGTTCACCGGCAGGTCATTACCCCCTGAAATCCACAGCTCAGCCGTCACAACTGATAAATTTTTGGATAGGTTCACACACACCCGCCGTTCGTAATTGTATGATAGAACACGTGTGTTTAACGTATCAGAGGAGCCCTTTCAGGCTCATTCCTCCCCTGAACGTAAATGATAATTTGAATAATAACGGGACAGCAGATGTCAGAAAACAATACTAATAATACCAGCACCGGCAGCGGTTCAGAACCGGTTATCGACAATCACAAGCTTGAACAGGCCATTGTAAATCTCAATGAATCCAACACTCAGATCAATACCCAGAGAGTTATTCAGCTTCTCTGCAGCGCGAAACTGGTGGTTCCGTTCAATATTTCTGATGAAGACAAGGCTGTCAGAACCGAAGAAAAGGAAAACAGTCAGGGAGAAGTAATAATCAACAAGGGCGCATCCATAAATCTGGTGTTCCTGACCAATGAAGAACAGGAAACCTACTGCCCGGTGTTCACCTCCAAGGAAGAATCCGACAAAATGACCATTCCGTGCTCAGGCATGTTCGTTCAGCCTTTCATGGCACTCGCAAAGGCTGTTACCGCAGATAATCTCGGCATCAAGGGGATGGTTATCAATCCTTTCGGTATGGCCATGACACTCTCTGTTCCTCTTCTCAAGGACATTATCAAAAGAGCTGAGGAGCAGTCCAGAAACCGCAACTATACTCTCAAGGCAGGAGAAAAGGTGGTAATCACCGAACCGGATGCCTCAGCCAAGACGCTCACCGACATCGTTACTGCCGTGGTAAGAAACCACAAGTGTATCGAAAGAGCCTTTTTGAGAAAGATGATAAGGCCGCAGGCTGAAACCGCAAACAACTCCAGCTACCTGATTATTCTGGATTCCAGTGATCCTGATGAGGACATCACTCATCTTTTCAGGGATCTCGGAAAGCTGTGTACTCCTCACGTCAAGGACATGCCGCTGGATTTTCTGCGATACGATGAAGACAACAACTTCATTAAGGAAGCGCTTGCCGGAGCAAAACCTTTTTACCGCAAAAAGAAATTCGGAATTTTTTAATTCCGGATTTGTTGAAACGGCGGGCATAAACGCCGTTCCGTTCTGATTCTGTTAATTCATGGAAGTAAGATTATTTATGAAAAACGATGTTTTAATGGCTAAAGAATTAAGCTGGATCTCTTTCAATGAAAGAGTTCTGCAGGAAGCACAGGATCCGAGTGTACCAATTATTGAAAGAGTACGCTTTCTGGGCATTTATTCCAGTAATCAGGACGAATTCTTCAAGGTTAAGATCGCCGAACTGAAAAGACAGGTCATGATTGACGAGGAAAACAATCAGAACTCTCCAGCAAGACAGCTGCTGAAGAAGGCTCTCGCCAGAGTAAAACAGCTGGGCAAGGTTTTCGACAAGACCTACAAGGAACTGATGGAAGAGCTCAAGACCCACAACATCTATCTTCTTGACGAAAATCAGATTTCCGAAACACAGCGTGAATGGGTCAGAAACTTCTTCCGCGCCAACGTGCTCAAACACATCAGTCCGGTAATCATCAATGAAAACATAGACCTGGTAACCTTCCTCAAGGATAAATATCCTTATCTTTTTGTAAAAATGAGCAAAAAGAATAAAAAGGACCAGTACGCTCTTATTGAAATTCCGACTGACAATCTGCCAAGATTCATTCAGATTCCGTCAGACAACAGGAAAGACAAGGTGCTGATGATTCTTGATAACGTAATCCGCATCGGCCTCAACCGTATTTTCCGAGGGCTTTTTGATTATGACGAAATCTGTGCCTACACCGTGAAAATGAACAGAGATGCCGAATATGACCTTTCCGCTCAGATTGACAGAACTCTGCTCGAAAACATGTCACAGAGTCTCAAGCAGAGACTTATCGCCATGCCGGTCCGCGTAGCCTACGACAGGGAAATGCCAAAGGGGATGGTTGAGCAGTTCATCAATCAGCTGCACATCAAAGACATGGATTCCGTAATGGACGGCGGCAGATACCACAACTTCAAGGATTTCATCAGTTTTCCGAATGTGGGAAGGGAATACCTTGAACACACCAAGCTTCCGGCTCTGAACTCCAATAGATTCGATCAGGCAAGCAACATGTTTCAGGCTATAGCGGCCGGGGACATTCTGCTTTACTACCCTTACCATTCATTCAGATATTTCACGGAACTTCTGCGTCAGGCATCTTACGATCCGGCAGTAAGATCCATAAAGATAAATATCTACCGCGTGGCCAGCAACAGCCGTGTTATCAACTCCCTGATTGATGCCGCCAACAACGGCAAGAATGTTACCGTGGTGGTGGAACTCAAGGCAAGATTTGATGAAGAGAACAATATCCGCTGGGCCAGCAGACTTACCGAAGCCGGCGTAAAGGTGCTGTTCGGCATGCCTAGTCTCAAGATTCACTCAAAGCTCTGTCTCATCACCAGAATCGAGAACGGAGGCATTGTCCGTTATGCTCACATCGGCACCGGTAACTTCAATGAAAAAACGGCTAAAATCTACACAGACTTCGCCCTCTTCACAAAGAACCAGGATCTTACCGAAGAAGTGGAAAAGGTGTTCGACTTCATTGAGTACCCTTACACCAGACCTAAGTTCAATCATCTGATGGTATCCCCTATCAATTCACGTAAAAAGATTTATGAACTGATTGAAAACGAAGTCAAGAATGTTCAGGCCGGTCTTGAAGCCAGAATCATTCTGAAGGTCAACAACCTCGTGGACAAAGCTCTGATCGATAAACTGTATCAGGCTTCCCAGGCGGGGGTAAAAATTGAAATTATCGTCAGAGGCATGTGTTCTCTGCTTCCGGGGGTTCCGGGATTAAGCGACAATATCAAGGGCATCAGCATAGTTGACCGTTTTCTTGAACATCCTCGCATCATGTACTTCCATAACAACGGAGATGTTAAGCTTTACATATCATCAGCCGACTGGATGACCAGAAATCTTGATTTAAGAATTGAGGTAGGTACGCCAATCTACGATCCTGAACTGAAGAATCACATTCTTAACATTCTCAATATTCAGCTGAATGACAACATGAAAGCCAGAATCATCAATAAAGAACAGGACAACCAGTACGTTCAGAGAGGCAATCACAGGAAGATCCGCTCCCAGATAGCCATCTATGAATACGTACAGACTCATGAAAGAAACCTCAGTCTGCTGAATCCGATAGCTGATGAGAAAAAGACGGGTAAAAAAACGACAAAGGTTAAAAAGACTGATGAAAAGGCGAAATAAACACTGATGTCAGAGATTAATCCCGGTATCACGCATACTGGGATTTTCATTTAATGATCCGACTGTTGAACTGCCGGCTAATCAGGAAGATAAGACCTTATACCGTTTCGCAGTTCCTTTTGCCAGTCACTGCTTTTTACCCCGAAAATCTCGGAAATTCTGGTATTGTCCAGTGTACTGTTTCTCGGACGCTTAACCTTTGAGGGATATTCGGCTGCACTGATCTTTTCAATTACGTGAGAAATACCTGCTATTCCGGCATCTGTCGCCGCCTTTCTGATGAATTCAGCCATCTCATACCTGCTTACATAAGGAGTACCGCTGTAGTTATAGATACCCCAGTCGCAGAAATTCTCATCAGTTGCTATTCTTTCGGCTACCGTCAGGCAGGTTTCAGCAAGATCTCCGGCGTAGGTGGGACCGCCTGTTTCATCCCCTACCACTCTTACCGGATTACCGCTTTTTAATCTCTTCAGAATGGCGCTGACAAAATTTGAAGCCCCTCGGTTAAACAGCCATGAGGTTCTGATAATCACCGAACGACCGGCCGAATACATAACCGCACTTTCTCCCTTAAGCTTGGTATCTCCGTAGGCATTCAGAGGATTAGGCATGTCATCCTCCGTATAAGCCCCCTGCTTCGTTCCGTCAAAAACAAAATCGGTGGAAATGTGAATCAGAGGAATACCGTAGGTACGGCAGATTAGGGAAAGCTCAAGAGGCAGACGGAAATTGAGCAGATAGTTGTCATGAGCACCTTCTGTTTCGGCTTTTTCCACATTGGTATAGGCAGACGCATTTATTATCACGTCAGGAATTCCGTCATTAACAGCTGAAACAAGTTTTTGGGTAGCTACCGAATCACCAGAAGCAGGAATGCTGTCACTCCCCATAAAAACAGGAGTAATCCCTCTTTCAGCGCATCTTTCAGCAAGTGCGCGGGCAAGCTGTCCGTTTTTACCGATAATCAGAATTTTCACGAATCTATCCTACCTTCCGAATTCTTTTAAATACCAGTCAAAGGTAAGAGACAGCCCCGGGGTTAAATCCGTCTCTCTTCTGAACCCCAGTTCATTCATGAGTTTTCCGGCATTTACCGCATAACAGATGTCATGTCCCGGTCTGTCTGCAACGTGTCTTATCAGGTCTTTAGACCTGCCTCCGTGACACACGGCGGCGTTCGGGAACAGTCTGCAAAGTTCTTCAGAGGACCTGATCCTTTCGTCAATCAGAGAAAGAATTCCTGAAATCATTACATTGTTTGTTAAAGGCTCACCGTCGATGTTGTAGTGTTCTCCGCTGCGGCCGTTGCGCATTACGAAATCAATGGCTCTGCAATGATCTGTAACAAAAATCCATTCACGTACCTGTTCACCGTTTCCGTAGACAGGTATCTCCTCCCCGTTCAGTGCCCTTGTAAATGTCATGGGCACCAGCTTTTCCGGATGCTGGCAGAAACCGTAGGTATTTGAACCGTGAGTTACGGTGACATCAAGACCGTAGGTCTGATGGAAAGCTCTTACCATGAGATCGGCCGAAGCTTTTGAAGATGCGTATGGTGAATTCGGTCTGTACGGATGCTCTTCAGTGAAATGGACGTCCTCCACGGATTTCAGCGTTCCGTATACCTCATCGGTTGATACCTGGTGAAATCTGGTGTTCTCCCATTCTCTTCCGTTCTCCTGCCAGCAGTTTCTGCAGGCTTTAAGGAGCGAAAAGGTCCCCTCCACATTTGTTTTGATAAAAATGTCGGCATCGGCAATGGAACGATCCACGTGGGATTCCGCGGCAAAATTAACCACCCTGTGTATTGAATATTGTCTTATCAGCAATTCCACAAGCGGCGTATCACAGATATCCCCTCTCACGAACAGAAATCTGTCTGCATGATTCTTCATGACTCCGGAAAGATTATTCATGTTTCCGGCATAGGTAAGCTTATCCAGCACCACAACGAAGGTATCGAAGTAGTTTTCAAGAATATAACCGACAAAATTAGATCCTATAAATCCGGCTCCGCCGGTAACCAGAATACATTCCCGCATAGATTTACTCCGAAAAAACAAACAATCACCAGCCTGTCAGACAGTCAATCAACATCTTCAGGAAGGTCTTTTTAAAAATATGCCGCATTCTTAAATAATACAGCCCCGGCATCCTTTGCCGAAACCAGAGGTTCAATCATTTCTCCCCTGTCATTTCTCATTATCGGCCAAGCAATGTCAAGCTCTCCGTCATTCCACATAACCGTCTGTTCTGATGCTGGATCATAGTAATCGGTACAGCCGTATACCATACAGGCCTTTTCACTAAGAACATAGAATCCGTGGGCAAATCCTTCGGGAATCCAGAAAATGCGGTGATTATCCGCAGACAGAATAACGGATACGCTTTTTCCGAATGTCGGACTGTTCCTTCGCAAATCAACGGCAACGTCAAAAACTTCACCGAACACCACTCTCACAAGCTTCCCCTGAGGATGCTTCATCTGACAGTGAAGACCTCTCAGAACGCCTCTGGAGGATACTGACTGATTAACCTGGACAATTGTCTTTCCGCCGGATAAATCGAAAAAATCTCCAGCCCTGACAACTTCTGAAAATTCGCCCCTTGAATCCCCGAAAACTTTCGGTTCTATAATTTTAACGTCAGGAATCAAAGTGTCTTTAATCTGCATAAATCTCATTCCTGTAACGGATTATCTCCATGTGACTACCTCATTCACGAAAAACAGAAGTTTCCGCAAGCTCGGCAAGATACCTGCCGTAATCACTGCATTTATATTTTTCCGCCAGTTTTCTAAGCTGACCGTTATCTATGTAATGCATTTCGTAGGCAATTTCATCAGGAGAACATATCTGGCAGTTGAGTCTTTTTTCCAGTGTTCTGATATACGATGAAGCATCCAGCAGAAGTTCCGGAGTTCCCATGTCAAACCAGGCTACTCCGCGACCGAGCAGTTCAACCCTGAGATTGCCGTTTTGGAGATAAATATTGTTTATATCGGTTATTTCAAGTTCATTACGGGCAGACGGAATTATGCTTTTAGCATATGAAACAACACTGTTGTCGTAAAAATACAGTCCAGTTACCGCATATTTGGAAACCGGATTATCAGGCTTTTCCACTATTGATACCGGTTCCTGTCTGTCGTTGAACTCAATCACTCCGTATCTTTCAGGATTGTTGACGACGTAACCGAATACCACAGCCCCGCTCTGAAGGGAGGCACACTTCTGCAGCAGATCAGGAAACTTGTGACCGTGATAGATATTGTCACCGAGAATAAGGCACACGCTGTCGCCGCCGATAAACTCCTCTCCGATAAGAAAGGCCTCGGCTATTCCGTTCGGACTGTGCTGAACGGCATACCTTATGCTGAGTCCCCACTGGGAACCGTCATCAAGAAGGCTGCGATAGAGAGACTGATCCCTTGGTGTGGAAATAACCAGTATATCCCTGATTCCCGCAAGCATGAGAATGGACAGAGGATAGTAAATCATCGGTTTATCGTATACGGGAAGCAGCTGCTTGTTCGCGGCAATGGTCAGAGGCCAGAGTCTGCTGCCTGTTCCACCCGCCAGAATGATTCCCTTCATGATTTCAACCTCAATTAAGTCCGGATTACACGGAATGCTTCTGCAGAAAAAAACACCTGATTAATACAACAGGCATCCCGAAGATTTTCTCTCCGGAATGCCGCAAAAATAAAAGACCTGAACAGAGGTATTACAGATAAGGATCTTCCTTGTTCAGATAATTTATCACATAGTCTGCAACGCCTTCCTCAAGAGAAGTCATAGGCTTGTCATACCCTGCCTCGCGAAGCTTGGACATGTTTGCTTCAGTAAAATACTGATATCTGTCTCTGATGCTTTCAGGCATATCCACAAAAGTGATTTTTTCTTCAAGTCCCAGAGCATTCCAGGTAGCCTTGGCAAGATCATAGAATGAACGTGCCTTGCCTGTTCCCACATTAAACAGGCCGTTTACTTCAGGATGCTGAAGAAGCCATACGATTACGTTAACAACATCCTTTACGTATACGAAATCTCTCAGCTGCCAGCCGTCCTTATAGTTCGGATTGTATGACTTGAACAGCTTAACAGGTTCATTGTTCTTAACAGACGGGAAGATATGCGCGATAACAGACTTCTGACCGCCCTTGTGATACTCATTAGGACCGTATACGTTAAAGAACTTCAGACCAGCATACTGCTTTGGAGTGGCTCTTCCCTCGGCAATTTCACGTGCAACCTTGACATCAAAGGAAGCTTTACTCCAGCCGTACGGATTAAGAGGACGCAGGGATTTGAGATAATCAAGAGAGGCATTGTCATCAAAGCCGTTTTCACCTGAACCGTAGGTAGCTGCTGAAGATGCATAAATAAACTGTGCATTATTGTCACGGCAGAAGCACCAGAGCTTCCATGCCAGCTGCTGATTATTGGTCAGTATTCTGTCAACATCTCTCTCGGTGGTTGTGGAAATAGCGCCCATGTTGATTACTGCGGTGATTTCAGACTTGTGAGCCTCCAGAAAATCATCCATCTGTTCCGGAAGAATGATTCCGCCGAGTTCATGCTTGGCAAGATTCTTCCATCTGTCGTCTGTTCCCAGCCAGTCAACAACGTAAACATCATGAATGTTCAGTTCGTCAAGCTTGGCTACAATGCATGAACCTATAAATCCAACACCGCCTGTAACGATAATCATAAAATTTTCCTCAATTCAAAAAACTGACAGTCACGGGCTGTCAACAGATTAAATTCCTTTAATTCAAAGAAATTACATCTTCTTCATGCAGACTTACATCAGCCGCATGTTTCCGTAAAAACTCATTAATGTCATCAGTACTGCCCACGCTGTCAACGGCAATATGATTGCAGAGCACTGCCCTGGCAAGTTCACTTCCGCCGTTTTTACCGCAGATAACGGCAATCAGGCAGTCACAGCCTGATTTGATGTCGTTGAGCTTTTCAATCTGATCGGCACTCAGAGAAGTGAAATCACTGTAAACAATCTTAACAGACTTGTGCTGCTTTCCTGCCTTGGCAATCAGAGCTGCAAGGTCATCGTCACTCAGCATTGAGCTTTCGGCTCTTGCCCTGCCGATATCGGAACAGGCGTTGCAGAGTTCCTCGAAGGAAACAGTGGCTGTCCCCAGTTTGCCCACCACAATGCCGGAAGCCTTGTTGGCAAGCACCATGGCATCCTTGATCGCCATGCCTGCACCGATGGCCATACCGAGTGTGGCAAGGGTGGTATCGCCTGCACCTGATACATCGTAAACTTCACGAGCTTCGGTGAAGATATGATTAATCTTCTTTTCCCTTCTGGAAATATGAAGCATGCCGTACTCACTGAGAGTCACAATTAGATTGTCTATATCGTGAGTTTCCATGAGACGAACGGCACCTTCTGTAACTTCTTCATGGAAGGTTTCGCTCTTCGGAGAATATTTTCTGCCTGTAGCTTCACCGAATTCCTTGAGATTAGGTTTAATCAGGGTGGCTCCGCGGTACTTTGAATAATCAAGCCCCTTGGGATCCGCAATAACCGGTTTGTTCAGCTTACGGCAGATGCTGATAATCATCTGAGTGGTTTCAACGGTAAGAATCCCCTTGTTGTAGTCAGAAAGAAGAACCACATCAGCCCCTTTGATGGCTTTCATAAGAATGCTTTCAAAACGGTCAAGAACATTGGCGATGATCGGAAGATTCTTTTCGTGGTCAACTCTGACAATATGATTGTTTCCGGCAATAAGTCTGGCTTTTACAATTGTAGGATAATCATTAAGACGAAGCAGATGGCTGTGCACTCCGATATTCTTGAGGAGTGATGAAATCTTGCGACCTTCCGCATCATTGCCGATAACTCCCAGAAAATCACACTTGCAGCCCAAGGAAGTAATATTGGCCACCACGTTACCTGCACCGCCAAGCATTTCCTTCTCATGATCGTATTTGAAAATAGGCACCGGAGCTTCAGGAGAAATTCGTTCAACTTTACCGTAAATAAAACGATCCAGCATAATATCTCCGATAACCAAAGGACTGATTTTACGGAGTTTTTCCAAACGTGTTGCAGACATGCGGTATATCCTCTTATTATAAATTGTTCATGTTCGGACTGTACGGTAAGTCAGAGCAGGCCATCCCAAACAACTTAGCACATATTACCATATTATAAGGGATTTAATGCATTATAATAAACCACAAATGCACAGCGGTTCACTGCTTTGACTGTTTTTACGGACAATATGTCCGTTCCTGCCTGATTAAAAGACCGTATTGTAAGCGTATAGGCAATTAGGGTTATTCATTTTCCAAAAACAACGCTTTAAGATGTCACCGTATTTTACGGAGATAATCTTATGACTAAAACACATCCAAGGCATCAGCTGTGGCTGAATCAGTATTATGAACAGCAGAG
>JAEEGL012792747.1_pt1 | contig 16658 bp, 14 predicted proteins | sample 9134231 | NCBI WGS metagenome assembly JAEEGL01 (sample SAMN16246548, study PRJNA631951) | gut metagenome | biome: gut microbiome; feature: rumen; material: fiber-attached | host: Bos | place: Iran: Karaj | collected 2018-10 | reverse complement strand
CGCCTGTGACTAATATTTTCATAAGATAGAGATTTCTCGACAAGCTCGAAATGACAAAAAGGTAACTCGAAATGACAAGCTACTTCACAATGTTAGGAATCCCGTTGAGCTCGTTCTGGATATACTCCAGAGAGGCAATCTTTGCCTTGGTCTCTTCAAGGTTCAGGCGCGTGGTATTGTCGGAATTGAACTCGTCGATGGTGGCGCGCTTGGTGTCGCCATCCTTGAAGTATTTGTCGTAGTTGAGGTCCCGGTTATCGGCAGGAACGGCATAGAAATTCCCCATGTCGATGGCTTTGGCCGCCTCCTCCTTGGTGAGCAGAGTCTCGTACATCTTCTCGCCATGGCGAATGCCGATGACGCGGATTTCCGGCTCGCTCGGAGCCTGATGCCTGAAGAGGTCCACAACGGCCTCCGCCTGCGTCTGGATGGTGCAGGCCGGCGCCTTCTGAACCAGGATGTCGCCATTCTTACCGTTCTCAAAAGCGAAGAGCACCAGGTCTACAGCCTCCTCAAGAGACATAATGAAGCGCGTCATCCTGGGCTCCGTTATGGTGATAGGATTGCCCTTGCGGATCTGGTCGATCCACAGCGGAATCACGCTGCCGCGGGAGCACATAACGTTTCCGTAACGCGTGCAGCAGATCTTTGTGTTACCGGAAAGCCTAGACTTGGCAACTGCAATTTTCTCCTCAATGGCCTTGGTGATGCCCATCGCGTTGATGGGGTACGCCGCCTTGTCGGTGGAGAGGCAGATCACGCACTTAACGCCCGCCTCAATTGCCGCATCAAGGGTATTGTCCGTGCCGATAACGTTCGTCTTCACGGCCTCCATCGGGAAGAACTCGCAGGAGGGCACCTGCCTGAGGGCCGCCGCATGGAATACATAGTCCACCCCCTGCATGGCATAGTGGAGAGTGCTCTTGTTGCGAACGTCGCCGATGTAGAACTTGATCTTGTTTGCCACCTCCGGCATCCGCGCCTGGAAGTCGTGCCTCATATCGTCCTGTTTTTTCTCGTCCCGGCTGAAGATGCGAATCTCACCAATGTCCGTGCGCAGGAATCGATTAAGCACGGCATTTCCAAAACTACCTGTTCCTCCGGTGATTAGGAGGGTTTTGTCTTTAAATACACTCATAGGTTATATTGTTTTTTGTTCTCTCTTTTAGATAATCGGAATGATTCAGTCACATAACAATCACATAAGCTTTTTGCTGAAAATCAATGCGTTAGATGTCGCAACAAGGCGCCCAATCACATATCAGTCACATAAAAGCTATGCCCAGAACGGAACATACTTCGCATACTTCTTTGAAGAGGCCGAATCGTCTAGTTTGATGTAATTAGCACTAATTGTATCCGCAATGATTCGTGATGCCATAGAATAGTTTTCGTCACTTATACCCAATCTGCCACGAAAACTCTCATTCGTCATCTTTTGGCCAGATACATATTGCAAGCAACAATGCTGATAACAAGCACGGCGCTTATCCTCCTTATTCATCTGACGAAGTGTCATTGGGGCATACATGATTACTTTTGTGAACAATTCATCTCTTTGAAAATCAGGTGCCGGCAATTGTGCCAATTCACATTGCTTAAGAGCTCTGTCAACTCCACTCCCCCGTTCTTCACAAATACTCATCCGCCTCATCAATGACGCCAATATCTCATTCCGGCTAATCGGGGCGTGGTCTATGAATCGCGAGACATCAATCAACGGCTTGCCTGGATTAGTTATTTCCATCCGATTGGAAAAAATCTCTATCATTGGCGAAGATCCGCCTATGGAAAAATCTTGATGTATTAATGCGTTGGCCACGAACTCACGTATTGCCACTTCGGGATACATTGGAACCTCTTTGCGCAAAGCTTTGCCTATCTCCTCATTGACAGGAAGATTTGCACTTATAAAATTGACTAATCCCTCGAATCCCACAGCATATCCTTTTTTTCCAACCTGTTCCTTTATAGCATTGATCTTATCGTTCCCCTTATAAAAAATTACTCTAACAGCCTTGCGCGATAATTGTTCAAACTTTTCAAGATTGGTTGCAAATAGTATTGCGCCAAGATTTGTAATATCATAACAAGACTGGCGGCGAACAATAAGTTTTTCTTCCACCATTTTGTCAATAACTGCTCGCTTCGTTTCTGGAAGAGGCACGTGAAGCAAACCGAATAACTTGCTATAATCTAATAGACTCAACACCTCGTCTGGAGAGACACTCGTTTTTGCTAGCTTTGTCTCGAAACTGCTATAAACCGAATTTTGCCAAATCTTTCTCTCGCGCTCGGGATAGTCAACAAGTTTTTTCTTATATGACCCGACTCGTATAAACGGTTCTCCCCTAAACTTAACTGGAGTGTTACCCGCAGAGTCTATTATCATTATAACCACCCGGCCTTCAGGGTAATCGACTTCATGAAAAGAAAAATCTATCCGTGGTTTTAAACTCCGGGCAATCCAATTCTCAAGTTCTTCACCACCTATCTTCTTTGATTTGGGGTTAAACTTAGTCCCAACAATCTGGTGCGTATCATTATCGATTCCCCAAGCCATAAACCCTCTAGACTGTCCCATATATGCCGCCCCATTTGCCAATGCGGACACATACTCCCCAATAGCATGCGGATCATCGTTATTTTGTTTTATCTCAACCCACTCGCATTCTGTTGGTGATGCTTGAATATCACTTATGATTGCTTTTAGTTCTCTTTCGTCCATAAACCCATTCACTTTATCTGGGACACAAATATAGCATAAAAAAAGTATCTAAACGTGCCATATTACTTGATCTGAATAAACCTCGTCAGTTATATTCCAGACCTCTTAACTTCTTTCTGAAGTCCGTACTTATGGAGCAATTCTTCTATCAATTCTCTGTACTGAGGATAGGACTGGGGAGCGACATACACACTCTCTATCAACTCATTAAGATCAACTTTGAATAAAAGGCCTTCGGGCGTATTACTGAACCGACCATCGGTATCCCAATACATAGCACGCAACTCTTTCTCTGCCTCGAAGTACGGCCGTTTTGAAAAGTGGGGAGCAATCATATTAGCGATATTCCCTGTTAATTGAAAAGAGTATTGTGTGTTGTAATCGATGTATTGTACATCAGAAACGTACACCAGCCTCTTGTCTTCAGAATCCAATGCCGTTATAAGTTTAAGGACTGTTGATTGAATGGCAACACCATCTTTCAATGAAGCATATGAACTCCACAACACATACTCATCAACATCAGACTTTGTCCAACAGTTTGAATACGTACAGCCTAAGGAATCCCCCTTCATCCCCTTCGTTATACCCGCCGCTTTACTCTCAAAGAAGGCCTCATCCTTTTTTGTCATTGCCCCTTCAAAACTATCGTCGAACTTGTCCTGGCGACACATATAAATGGATGAACTGCTAAGCAAGCTCAAGAACTTTGGCAAGGTGTAATAATGCCAAATCTTTTGAGTCATATCGATAAGCGGCAACTCCGGGTGTTTATAGTACATATACCAATCTCTATTTTGTAGTTCAATTGTACACCTCCCTTATCTAAACCCCATTCCCCGCCCTCACATATTCCACAATCCTTTCCCCGTCTCCGAACGAACCTTACCCACTCCATTCACATCGCTTTGGCCTTCCCGAATATAGTGCACCACATTATCGCCAAGCAATGCCTCTTTGATAAGCGCCCGCAGCTTCTTCTACGATCATACATTCCGACTTACCCTCTTATACTTTCCCCTTCCTGGCAGCCTTCTTTGAATCTATCTAGAATGTTCCAGGCTCCGGGCATTACTCTTCCTCAACGCCCATCCCCATCTAATAACCCGGATTTAGGCCGATGCCGACAAACCCCCAAAAGGCCGATAATCACATCCCCCCAGACTGCCAGCTCCCCCATTGCGGCCAGAACAGTTATAAACAAAACGCCCAAGCGGCCCTAAAAACCCTCATATACTCCTCGGCTTCAACAAATGATTCCACACCCCGCTCCAGAACGCGCTCCACATACTCTCTTTATAGCACAGCTCGTGCTTCCAGGCATTCCCCTTCCATCTTTGAAATTTAAAGACCAGTCGAGGCAGTAGTTTTTTAGGAAGCTTCCCTCCAAACTCCGGAGAAAGAATCTCTTGCAGGACTCGGCTTTTTAATTCCGGCTCGAATTGAACTGACGAGAAAAGGCTCGATTCAAAGCCTTTTTCCTTCCTCATCAAAGAAATGCCATCATATCCTTCCCCGCAGAATCACAACCGTTTCCGATGAATGCCGATGCCGATGTATAGCCATCCCCCTCCCCGGCTCGATGGCATCAATCATCCTCTGTGACCCATCCTCCGGCCTATTCCGAAGATCAAAATTCATCCTAAGTCTCGGCGAAGATTTTGCCGATGCCGTCAATTCATCAAGTATTTTCTGGTCGATAATCCTCTTTATGGGTCGATGCTAATTCTTGTCGATGGCCCCACCAAAGCCGATCCGCCCAACCGCCATCCCACAAAACCCAACTGCCGACAACACCCTACAACTCCATCACATCCTCAGTCCCCAGCAGCAGATACGCCCCGTCCTTACTCTCAAACAGCACACTCCCGCTTTCCAGGCATTCCAGCGAATGCCATCTTCCTTTTTCCACGTTGAGGCATCGCAGTTCGCCATTGGCGTCCAAGGTCACCCGCTCCGTCTCGTTACCATCGTCGTCATAAAACACCCACTGGATCTTGTCACGGATTATAACGACAGTTTCCGATGAAGTACGATGTCTGTGAATAGGCAACCGTCCCCGGCTCCAGGGCGTTGAGCATCCGCTGTGAGCCGTCGGAAGGAGAATTCCGCAGGTCCATGTTCATCCGGAGGCGGGGTGAGGCCTTGGCCTGGGCGGTCAAGTCATCGAGTAGTTGTTTGCCGATAATCATTTCTTATTGAACTCCTCCAGCGCCTTCTGCGGCGTGGGCAAATCCGGCTGGCCGATGTTGAGCCGATAAATCTTCACACCCCTGTCCTGCGCCGCATACGCCAATGGCGCCAGCTTCCGGATGGGCGACGCCGGCATCTCGACTCCTCGAGTTGAAATTAAAAGATGTTTTGCCATAACAAGCGCCGTATTACTTAGTTGTGTATAAAATCACCATACAGTCCAAAAGTTAATGTCACTTCGGTCGGCGCATTCTTTAATTCCGGAGTCCCCGAAACCCAAGCGATAAAGGAACCTTTAGCAATTCTAAATCTTCCTCGTCGCGAGACATTAATTGCTCGACTATTACCAATGCTATCATACACCAACGCCTTCTCATCTCCGACTTTATATTCAATGTATTCTCCGCTTTGAATAGTATCACGAAAGACTATTGCCATTGGGCCGATATGAACAATTGGATTGGTCAATGAATTAGAAACAACGGGGACAGCATCTATTTCTTTAATCCTCACGCTATTGGTATTGGCTGTTTGAAATACTTGTACTAGACTAATCTTTGAATAGTCAACCTCATTTTGATGCATTTTAATAACATTGTCTTCCATGCCCTCAAACGAAAGGTCCGAATTCTCCGCATTATCTAGAACAGGAACAATAATATCTCTCCATCCACTAAAGCGTAAACGGATGACATAATCCGCATAAGCTGAAGAAGATGTAGAACTCAATCTTATACAAACCGCATCATTAGAATTGTATCCGTTTCCTTTAATACTAATCTTTAATGCTTTATTATCGGTTAAGTCCAGAGGAGATGAGAAAGTCTTTTGGCGCGTCTGCAAATTCATGTTTTTAGATTCATCAAACGCCAATAGAGGAATGGTTGACTCCAAGAGTGATGTATATGAATTTTCCAAACGGATAAAAGGCTTTTGTCTTCCGAAAGGATTATATCCAAACAAATAATCTTCTTTTATATCTCTAAGTTTCTCCCTACAATAGATAGCCTCTCTGAAGCCCCAGGTCCCTTTATTGTTTTCAAGCCTATACTCGTATCGCCCCTCTTTTAACACTGCGGAAACTTTATCAGAAAAATATCTATCTTGTCTTAGTTTACTATACGTGGCAAATAATTCCAAATTTCGTTTTAATGCCGGTGTTGCATCCACTTCATCTTTTGACAATCTGTTATAAGTCATTGTCTGATCATATGCAATTGACTTAACTCCCAAATAATCCACATCATCAAAAAACATATACTTTGTAGAAAATCCCAAAGGATACTCTTTTTTCATGGGATAAAAAAGGATCCAGCCCAAGGTCGTAACATATTGACGATTACTGAAACTTTCGTTCCTGACTATATGATCGTCTATGTTATTCTTATAGCCACGCCGCGGCGCATCCCATGATATTCCACGCCCCCTTGCAGACCATAACGAACAATACATGTCGCTATACTCCACGACCAGCGGATCAGCAATACAATTTTTAAGCACTTCATTAACAAACGCGGCCTCATAAAACCAGATATAGTCCTCTAGACCATGATACTTCAATTGAACGCCAATACCCTCTAGGGCATCAAAATAGAGGCCCCGGAATCCTCCTTCGTTATAAGCGACAGCTGTTCTACGCGCTATTTCATAGAACAGTTCTGAACCAATTTGTGGCGCAATATGGGAATAATAACCGCCAATTATTTGCACCAATGAACCCGATTTGTGGGAGGTAATTCTTGTTCCACATTGCCCCCTTTCGCAAGAAACAAATCCGCCTGCACCGACCTTATATCTAATAATTTCATTGTCAATCAACAAAAAAGGAGAATGAATAGAACGATAAGTATCATACACCGTTAAGTATGAATTGTCTTCACGGACTTTTATCTCCGTGGATCCTTGAGAAATATCATTAGAAAGGGTGAATGTGGCACTGAATTCAAGTTGTTTCTGCCATTTGGGATTCTGTAATAATTCGTTTGCAGAGTAACTTATGAAATGGGAATATGTATGTAGAGTTGAAATAATACCAGCCGATAACAATGGATCAGTTATCGTCTCTTTGAAAGATGACGCACTACCAGATTCAGGGAAAGAGAATTGCCCTTGAATATAATTAGATGTGCCGCTTAAAAACTCGAATTGTTTAATACCAAAACCCGAATAAAAAGAAATCCAGTTGGGAATATCTTTCGGTTTAACATTGCCCAATAATACACAGTCGAATCTATTAGCCTCTCCATCGAGCGCAAACGGGCCTCCGCCCGAAAAAGAAACCGGGACGGCGCCTTTGGGTAGAGAATAATAAACACTCTTTAATATTGACCTCAACTCGTTTTTTCGGCACACAACAATGGCCAGCTTTGCTCCACTAATTCCAGTATGAGCATAGCACCGACCTATCACCCTCTTACTTTCTCCGGAAGGGTAATATGCCGGGTCTGTTTGTAATGACATAGCGACCCCAACTCCTAAAAAAGGATTGATGCCATAATAATCATAGTCCATCATAAAGTCAATAAAAGTCAACTGCTGAAAAACGGATGGAGCAGTTTTAACCGCTATAGAAAAATAGTCCTTGTTCGCGGATACTTCCAATTCGACTTTATAATTTTTAAATAATATGCATAATGATGAGCCTTTCAATTGAATGCCATCGGCTTCCAATATCGTCCCGTCCATAAGTTTTGCATTTGCTATGGGGCGGTTGTTATGCAATGCTATATCAATACCGGTATTAACATCCAAACAAGAAACGACGCTCGCCTGTTTAGATATTATTATTGAGACGTGACTATTACGCATCTCTATGCCCTGCGTTATGTTGCGAATCGTTTCCGTCTCAGCAAAGACGAAACAAGTGTTCACAAATAATAAAACGAGGGATATCAAAAGTATGAAACCCTTTCTGCTAGTATTACCCAACATAATAATGGTTTCTTAGAAAGAACGAGGTTTTAACAAATGGCTCCAAATGCCAGACCAAAAGGCACTCCACATACTCTCTTTATAGCATAACTTATGTTTCCAGGCATTCCCTTTCCAACGGCGATATTTGTATATAAGCCTAGCCAAAAGCCTTTGTGGCAGTTCTTCTCCAAACTTGGGCGAAAGTATCTCTTTCAGCACTTTTTCCTTTATGATCGGATTGAACTGTACTTGCTGAAAAATTCCCGCATCAAACCCTAAATCCTCCACACATATAGCATTGAAAATATTATACATCGAGATCATATTATACTTTTCCAACACACCGTTCAGCCATTTCCAATCCACGTCATTTCCGTGGGCCTTCACAAAGAATCCCCAGTCAAGCAGTTGCCTCAATGTAATACCCTCTGATGCGAAATGCATCATAGTATGTTTCAAGAGGAATAGAGCGTGCAGGTTAGGGCTTGGCAAATAGACTTTCTCTCCATAAAGATCAACGTAATGGTTATCATCACTGGCGAGTTCTTTTAATATGAGTTCCATCTCCGCATTAGACTTATGATGATGCACATTAATGAAGTCATAATGATTCTCAACCATAAAGTCGCGCCAGTAAAACACCGTATGATGATGATGAGACGAATCAATATCAATACCTTTTTCCTTGGCCAATGTCACATCAGCTTCTTTCTGCTGTCCAAACTGCCAAATATCAATATCTCCTGAAGGTCTATGCTCCGGTTTGGGCCAATCAAGACCACAAGCATAGCCCTTTAGCAACATCATTTTATAGCCGTGAATATTATAGAAGCCCGCCAGTTCCGAAATAGCTCGCCTATATAGTTCATACCTATTTTCATAAACTTGAAGGACCTCTCCAATCCACTGGGTCAACACCTTTTTCTCCGGCAACACGACACCGTGAGCATTATTTCTTAAAACCTCTAATCCATCCAACACGACGGCACTTAGCCCCTGCTTATGAGCAAGGGATTCAATGGCGGACCAGTCGATGGAATTAGGTGTTTTTACTGCCGGATTGCCTATTCCCAATCGTGTCAATACCAATAAGGCATCAAAGGTTTTTGATGATGTCAACGTAATTGCTTATTACATATTCAACATCCTCGTCCGTAAGCCTTGTATGCAACGGAAGAGTAACTTCATTCACAAAGAGATTATAGGCATTCGGGAAGTCTTTGATGTCAAATCCAAGGGCTTTGTATGCCGTCATCATAGGAAGTGGCTTATAGTGAACATTACAAGCAATCTGCCGTTCTGCCATCCGCTCAATTACCTTATTCGCCTCTTCACGAGTCCTTCCAAGAAGACGGGTAATATATAGATGACCGCTTCCAGCAAAGTCTTCTCCATAATGCTTCAACACAGCCACGGGTAAATCTTTTAGGGCATTATCATAAACGCCGATGATATGCCTACGGCGTTCCAACATCCCTTGATAGCGGCTCAATTGAGCCAAGCCGATTCCGGCCATAATGTCCGTCATATTGCACTTGTACCAAGGGCCAATGACATCATACTCCCAGGCACCCAATTGAGTTTTAGCCAGCGCATCCTTATTCTGGCCGTGAAGAGAAAGCAACTGAGATATTCTGTATAGCATCTCATTCCACGTTTCACCTTCTTTCCTCTGAACTGTTTGGAAGTAATTTCCGTTATCGTTTTGACTTACACATTCGTTACCAAATGGTAGATTCCATACTAATGCCCCGCCTTCTGCTGTTGTCAGATTCTTCACAGCGTGGAAGCTGAAGGAGCTGAAATCAGCGATTGCACCCGCCATCTTGCCGTGCCACTGAGCACCGAAAGCGTGAGCGTCATCAGCCGCGATGATAATACGACCTATTTTCTTCTGAATCTCATTGGCGGGACGGAATAGATGTTTCTTGGATTCAATAACAGCAAAGACCTTATCATAATCACACATCACTCCACCCAAGTCCACAGGACAAATCGCCTTGGTCCTTTCTGTGATAGCCTCGGCCAACTTGTCATAATCCATCTCTACATTGTCCTTTTGGCTATCCACCATTACGACATTGCAACCAACGTGCTGCGTAACAGATGCCGTTGCAGTATAAGTATACGCAGGGACTATCACTTCATCCTCTGGGCCAACCCCAATAAGACGAAGAGCCATTTCCATAGCAGCTGTTGCACTGTTAAGACAAACAGCCTTTGCGGTTCCCACATATTCAGCTATTTTCTTCTCAAACTCTTTAGTCTTAGGTCCAGTCGTAATCCAGCCACTCAGAATAGCCTCAGATGCCATCTTGGCCTCGGCCTCGCTCATATCCGGGGGCGAGAAAGGAACATTTCTTAATTTCGTATTCATATATCAAATAGTTTTATGCTTGACAACTGACTTGATTATTTCAACATATTTTTTGCTTCCCACCTTTTTGGTAAGGTTCTTCAGAATAAACTGTCGTGCATTATTACCCATCTCCTCACAACTGGAAGGAGCTGCAGCTAGGGCTTTTATACAAGCCACAAACTCCTTAACATTTCCAGAATGAGCAAACACGCCCAATTCGTTCTTTTCCAAAATCTCCTTTAATTCTCCCTCATCAAAACTGGCAATCACAGGACGCCCACAAGACATAATTGTCCAAGTTTTAGAAGGCATTGCGCTTCCGCCTAATCCTTCTTTACAAGACACGATACAAGCATCACCCAAAGAATAGACATAGCTTACTCTTTCTACTGGCTGAAGTGGATTCAAGTGGACGTTCGTCAGCCCTTCATTCTCCATACGCGAGCGGATCTCTTTTTCCAATCCGCCTGAGCCAAAAATGGCAAACTGCACTTCTGACAGTTCCTTTGCTCCATCCAGTACGATACCAATATTCTGTGCATTACCCAAATTTCCGGCATAAACAACCGTAAACTTATTTCGTGATAGCCCAAACTCTTCAAACAAAGGATTATCTTCTTTCGCCACAGGCCACACTGCCTTTTCATCTACCCAGTTGTACACGACTTCTATCTTCTCGGTCGGAACTCCACGATCTACCATACTATGTTTGATATCGGTCGAAATAGCAATAATCTTGTCTGAATTGCGGAAAGTCACATTAGATACCCACATTCCAATTCTCCAAAGCAGCCCCCCGCTCTTGGCCAAACCGGTTCCACTAAGTGTTTCCGGGAATAAGTCCTGTGCGTTATACACGATAGGCTTCTTCCTGAACAGTTTCACAATGGGAAGCTTCAATCCTTGAATGGGTGGAGTACTATCTATAAACGCCACATCATATTTCTCCCATAGCATATAGTGCAACTGGAATATCTCACAGAAGAAATACCGCAATGCACGTAAAACAGGATTCTTCCCTTCCCCATACATATGGAAACGATGTACTTGCACCATCCCGCCATTTAACGTCTCATTCCTGCTCCACTCTACTCCCGATTCCACATTGCGTGTAGGCGTAGGTACTGTAATCATCGAAGATATACCTTGTCGTGCGGCCTCTTCTGTCATATCATCTATGACAAACAAACCGGCACACTGCTCGGGATGATAATAAGAAAAAGGGATCAATATTCTCATTATTCAATGCTCACGTTGATTACCTTCATTGCTTCTTCACAAGCGCTCACAGCATCTTCGGCCGTTGCGCCCTGTGCAATTACAAAACCAATACGGTCGTTGCTGCAATGAATAGGTGTTGATTCCTCTCCAACATCTTTGGTAAAGGTTATCTGCTTTACACCCGTCACCATTTTTGCCTCTTCCACATATTCAATTGCCTTAATGGTTCCAAACGGCACTTCAAAGTAACGGATTGCAGAGCCGCAATGCAAAGAAGGCTCAATGTCCGGTTCTTCGCCCAAAGCCACCTTGATGGCAGAGCCCACCATATCAATTCCCGTGCTCAGCGGAACAAGGTGCGTGGTTATATTGTCTCCACCCATTCTGGCGCCAAGTTCAATCATAACTGGGCCACGATTCGTAATCTTCATTTCAACATGAGCCGGACCCTTGTCAATACCAATAGCCTTACAGGCGGCTACTGTCACATTGCGTATAGCCTCTTGTATAGCTACAGGCAAACGGGAAGGCTGAGTGTGTCCCATCTCCACAAAATGAGGTGCTTCCGTAGTAATCTTATCTGTAATCTGAAGAATATGAACAACGCCACTCACCACCATCACTTCTACGGACACCTCTGGCCCATCCAAATACTCTTCAACGATCACTTTTCCGCGACGGCTGCAAGAGTGGGCATACTCATAGTTATCCAATAGTTCCTTGAATGAATAAACTTTTGCCACACCGTGACTCCCGGCATTGTCTGTCGGTTTAATAATACAAGGGAAAGACACATCAGTCGCGCGAGCCTTCAATTCCTCCAAAGAATCCACAACAAAAAACCAAGGCGAGGGAACATCGTGTTCCTTGAAGGCTTTTATCATATCGTATTTGTCGGTGGCTTTCACGGCCGTCGTATAGTTGATGCTATGTAAATGCAACTTATCCGAAGTCTTAGCAACACCTCGCATAGGCATATCAGTAGCAAGTGTCATAATACCATCCGGCTGGTAGTCCTCGGCTGCCGCCAAAACGGCATCCTCGTCCATCGTTGAGGCATTAAAATACTTGTCAGCGTATGGAATACCTATGGCTTGCGGATTAAAATCCACAACAGCCACGTGCAGCCCCATCTCTTTGGCTTTCAATATGGCGGGGAGTTGGAGTACCGAGGCCCCCACTATCATTAGTTTCATTGCAATACGTTTAGGACTATTGAGGCAATGTCCTCAATGTCATCATAATTATATCTTTGATCAATAGGAATTGACAACATTTTGTCGGCCATCTTCGCGGAAACGGGGCAAATAGCCCTTGCTTCATCTGCAATTGGCCACAATACAGGAGCATACACACCCAACTGCGATAACCTCTTTTGAACATCATCCCGATTCTGAACAAGGATAGGCAACGAGAAAGGTGCTCCATCAAAGCAACGCTCCAAACCGGGAACCATTTCCACTTTCCCATCAAGCAACGTCCACAGATGTTTCATATTCTCTCTTCGGGCGAAGGCTATTTCTTCACCATTGATGGTAGCAATCATCTTTTCTGAAATAACGGAAATCGGATGAACGCCGTCCAACTTATCAATCATTGCTTCGCCTAGCCTTATTTCTAACAGGAACATATCTTTGTCGTCAAGCGATTTAGTAAAAGCATATCTCCCCTTCTTTTTCTGTGCGCCCAAGCGGAGCGTCCCAAAGTCCAGGGCTTCTCCTTCAATATAATGCTTATTGGTTGGCTTCTTGCTCATCACCAACGCACCGTCACATACGCCTATCGATTTTCTTATGCTAGTCACATAAAAATCCACCTGCTCGTTGAAGATCATATCCAAGCAAAAGGTGCAATGTGAGAAGTCTTCTATGACCGTTATCTTGTCATTAAAAGCTTTCACTTTGGTTATTGCGCTCCGTGTAGATGCACACCCATAGAAATTCATTGTCAAAATGGCATCTGGTCTGCGACCGCGAAGCAATCGTTCAAGATAACCCTCATCTATAGTCAAGTCTTCGTTAAGTCGATAATACACAACCGTCCAACCCGTAAACTCAAAAGGAGCGGTCATCGACCAGCAACAATAAGCCGGACATAAAATCACAGCTTCTTTCCCCGGTTTGCAGTTGCAGGAGGCAAACATAAGTGCCTCCCTTCCTGTTCTCACGTAGGTTAGCTCTCGGCCATATTTCTTTAACCCCTCAAAGTAGCCGTCCGGCAGGAGAATTGAGGGTTGTTCACTTCCGTATTCTCTCATTTCCTGTCTTCGGCAACATTAATATTTTCGCGGAAAAGAACTGTCTTGATTGTCTTGAGGAATATCTTTAAGTCCAAAAGGAATGAGATATGTTCCGCATAATACACGTCATTCTTGAGTTTTGCCAATCCATCCACGCTATTGCGAAAATAAGCCTGGTTGTAGCCAGTAATACCAGGTTTTACTGTGAGAATGACGCGCTCGTGCTCATTGTATTTCTCCAACCAGTCTAATGGGTCGGGGCGGATTCCGATAAGACTCATTTGACCGACAAATACGTTTAGAAATTGAGGAATCTCGTCCAAGCTTGTCTTGCGAAGGAACTTCCCCACCTTCGTTACGCGCGGATCGTCGTCACCGTTGAAAGTGCTACCGTCTTCTAGTCGGATATCAGGGGCATTCACCTTCATGCTTCGGAATTTAAGCATACCGAATGGCTTTCCGTGAAGACCTATACGTTTGCCAGCATAGAAGATGGGCCCATGGTCATCAAGCCAAATAATGGGTGTAATGATGAGGATCATTAGCAACACGAATGGTAAAGCGATTAACGCAAAAACCAAATCAATTACTCTTTTAAAAAAGTGCACGTACATTTTTCGCAATAAATAATCAGTTATTTCCTATAACTTCAATCCATTTTCCACTATTCGTATAAATATCAAACTCTTTGGAATAGGAAAATGCATTCTCGCGCATCTTCGCATATTCATAATCATCCAACGACAGCACTTGATTAACGGCCTCTGCCACTTGATTAGGGATAGCATTAATCCACCAACCGGCCCCCCTCTCATTCAACTTCTGCCAAGGGGTACCTTTCGAAGCAATTACTGGCGTGCCTTGGGATAAAGCCTCAACAACCACGTTTCCAAAATTTTCCGACTTCGACAGCAGCAGCAAACACCTTGCTCCAGCATATAACCTATCTTTCTCCTCACCCGTGACAAGTCCCATAAATTCCACTTTATCTGATAGTCCCAACTCATTGACCAGCGATTTGAGCGATTCATAGTATTCTCCAGATGCTTCACCGGCTATTTTAAATATATATGTCCCATTCAAAAAAGCTTCAGACTTGGCTAATCCTTTGATAATGATATCAATATTCTTAATCTGATTCAGCCGCCCTATATATAGTAAATACTTCCTTCGCTCATCCACAAACGTCTCTTTCACCTTCTCTGGCAGAATCATATAGTTAGGAATCAGCACCACTCGTGCACGCTTTCCCATATATTTACGAATATATACTATCTCATCCTTAGATGTGGCATGATAAAGCACCCTTTTGCCGTAAGAAAATTTCATCACAGCAAACATAATCTTCTTCAAAAAGCCATAAAATCTCCCTTTATGATAGATAGCCGAATCAATCAATTCTCCCCGTGGTGATAATATAACCGTTTTTCCAAGCCTTAGAGCTTCTTTATTAAACTTGAAATCACGAAGGGAACAAACACCATTGGCAATTATAACATCACACCACGGGACCATACTCGTCATATATTCGGACAATTTATCTACTGTGGCATAAACGACATCAAAGCCATTAAGACGCGTCCATTTGTTTGCCTCTACGGCTCCTGGCTTTTGGCAACGATTAGTAGTAACGACAGTAACCGCGTAACCGGCTTTGGCCAAGCCGGATGCCAGCCAATATAGAGCATTTGAAGGCCCGCCTTCTTGGGAAGGATAAAAGGACCAGGCCGGGATAAGTATTTTCATTCTCACTTGGTGATTACTTGTCGTGCTACTTTATCTACATCTTGTGCATGCGACAATCTAGTTGGATCTACAACTTTCAACACTGTTTGGGTTGCATTTCTGGCAAAACCTCCCATAATACCATAATTGTTAATAGCGAAGATTATCCCGTCTTCAATACTCTTTACCGACCTCGGCTCCAACTCCTTACAATTGAAACCATCAACCATTAGACTTGATATTCCTGCGACAAATGTCGTAAGGATCGGTGTCCCAAAAATCATTGCCTCATAAAGAGTTCTTGGGAAGCCCTCATTATAATAAGTGGGAAGTATATAAATATCCGCTTCTGAATAATACTCTTTTTTCTTGTTTTCATCATTAACTACCCCTTCAACACTAACCATATCCTCAATACAATAATTCTTAACAATAGTCCTTGCCTCCTCAAGAAATGGTCCATCTCCCACAACTGTAAGTGTTATGTTTGACGTGCCGTTTCTGCGCAGGTTACGAAGAGCCTCAAGTGTTTCACCCAAGCCTTTCTCTTTTTGTATTCTACACAAGAAAAGGATATTATAATTCTCTTTTGATTCATAGATTCGACCTCTAACGACATCTTTATCTGTATAAGAAATCATCGGTCTAATTGTATGCCCAACCTGTTTTTTGCTTACCTGGTTTACCATATCAGTAAAATGCTGTGCCACAGTAAAAACAGCACTGGCATTTTTATATAATTCATGAGAAAGACGATTAGCCACGTCTTTATCACCACGGACATACAAACCATATTTCTTCCCTAGTAAACGGCAAACGAACGGCAAATACCGATACGAAGTGGGATAAAAGAAATATACAAAATCCGAATTTGCGATATGCTTAATAGAATTAAGATATAGCATCAAATAGCTGAGAATCTTGCTATTAAACCTCCTCAAACCGGCCACCTTTATCCCTCCCGCAAGTATATCAAAAGAGGAAGTGCTTGATGGGTCATATAGATGCTGGCCATACATCGTAACAGTATTACCAAGATGGACCAACTCTTGAGCAAATTTTCCAGTTCCGCTCGCACAATAATAACGGCCATCTTTTACGGCCATTTGCGTATTGTCGTAAAGAAGAATTCTCATATCTTTCCAGTTAAAATCCAAATAAAATTGGATTCCGTTAATTTGGTTTAACTTATATATAATTTATATTCAATCAATTAACCGTTTCAATATTCTTCCATCTCTTGCGGTTAGGTATGTCTACAGACCGCCATCCACGTTCGT
>JAEEGL016306657.1_pt1 | contig 16659 bp, 17 predicted proteins | sample 9134231 | NCBI WGS metagenome assembly JAEEGL01 (sample SAMN16246548, study PRJNA631951) | gut metagenome | biome: gut microbiome; feature: rumen; material: fiber-attached | host: Bos | place: Iran: Karaj | collected 2018-10 | reverse complement strand
TTGAAAGTGAAGATGATGAATATCGCTTTGCTAAAAGATTAACAAATATGGGGGTTGATGAAGAATTGAAAAAACGAGGAGCACAAGAAGGAGATCAAGTAAGAATCTTAGATTTCTACTTCGACTATAGAGATTAATGCTAAGAACAGACTTATCAGATGAAGTAATAACTTCAAGAATAAAAGAATTTTTAGAACAACACCCAGAAGGTTATGATAAAGATACGAAAGAAGCACTTATAAAAAGTGCTTTATGGGGAAGAAGAACATCATCAACAGTAAGTGAATTAGATGAAATCTATAATTATCTTCAATTAGATCAAAAAGATAATAATATATATCAAGCATTTGCAGATATGATTACATCAAGATTTGATATAAATAGACCAATCTATGAAATAGGTGGAGGACATCTTCCAACAGTAGGAAAAATACTATCATTAAAACAAAATCAAGGTACAGTAACTATATATGATCCAAAATTATTAATTAGTAAAACAGATATACCGAATTTAAAATTAGTAAGAAAAGAATTTACTGGAAATGAAATAGTAGAGAGTAATGCTTTAATGATAGGTTATAAACCTTGTGATGCTACTATGCCTATGATGAAATATATTGCAAAAAATGATTTAGATTTTATGATAGCACTATGTGATTGTGCTCATGGATTTCTAGAAATAATGGATGAGGATGACATAAATCTATGGTATCAATCATGTGAATGGCCTGTTTATATTAAGTATGCAGAAGAAGAAGAAAGACATAAAAAATCAGGACAAGAAATAAGAAAAGTAAAAAGACTATCAATGGAAAAATATGGTAATTATTGTCCTGTTATTTACAATTCAACTGAAACAAAATATTAGAATATAAAAAATTATATTCTTTTTTTTGTTTTTTTGTTATAATAAAATTATTAAAGTAGGTGAACATATGAAAGATATTAATTATTTAAAGACTCAAGGAGTAGATATTGACAATAGTTTAGAAATATTTGGAGATATTAAAACATATAATGAGACATTAGGTGAGTTTTTACATGGATTAACAGAAAAACTAAATAAACTTGATTTATATAAATCTAATGGAGATATGCCTAATTATGCAATATATGCTCATTCTTTAAAAAATGATGCTAAGTATTTTGGCTTTACTAGTTTAGCTAATGTCGCATATGAACACGAATTAAAATCAAAAGCAAACGAATACTATTTTATAGAGGAAAAATTTGATAGATTAAGAGAAGAAATCAATAAAACTAAAAAGATAGTTGAAACATATATGCAAGAAGAATCATCTGGTGAAGATGAAACTCCAGCAATTGATGAATCTTTAATTTTTGATAAAGAAACAATCTTAGTAGTAGATGATTCAAATATAGTTAGAAACTTTGTTAAAAGAATATTTAGTGACAAATATGAAGTTGCTACAGCTAATGACGGAGATGAAGCTCTAAATATTATCAAAGCAAATGAAGAAAATAATAATATTATTAGCATACTATTAGATTTAAATATGCCAAAAGCAAATGGATTTAAAGTTCTAGATTATATGAAAGAACATAACTTATTAGAAAAAGAGCCTGTATCAATTATTTCAGGAGATTCATCTAAAGAAACAATTGATAGGGCATTTACATATGGTATAGTTGATATGTTAGAAAAACCATTTACTCAAGAAGATATAAAAAGAGTAGTAGAAAAGAATATCTACTACCGAAATATTAATAATAATGAAGAATAATTATTTCTTATAATTCATTAATATATCACCAACATGTAAATCTTTAACAGATCCAAGAGGTAGAAAGTAAAAATTTCTGCCTCCTTTTTTATGTAAAAAATATCTTTCACTTTTAACAGCTTCTTCTAAATATAAAATCACTTCATTCTTATTAGTAATAACTAAATCAAATCTTTGAACAAAAAATACTGTATTTGTAACTCTTTTATTAGGTATCTTTATGGCTTTATCTATCTTTCCAAAATTAAATCTTAAACTTTTAAACCTATCTTTAAATGTCTTTAGTTCTTGTATTTCTAATCTTTTTTTATTAATTTTTATATACATACTATCACCAATAATATTATACAATATTCTTTATTTAAAATAAAATATATGTTATCCTATTAATGAAAAAGGAGTGATATAGATGAGTGGACATTCAAAGTGGGCTACAATTCATAGAAAAAAAGGATTAATAGATGCTCAAAGAGGAAAAATCTTTCAAAAATTAGCTAAAGAAATAATGGTAGCTACAAAAGGTGGAAGTCCTGATCCGAATGAAAACGCATCACTACGTTTAGCAGTAGATAAAGCAAAAGCTGCTAATATGCCTAAAGAAAATATTGAAAATGCTATTAAGAAAGCATCAGGATCTGCAGATGATACTAATTATGAACAAGTACGTTATGAAGGATATGGACCAAATGGAGTAGCCTTCATGGTAGATTGCTTAACTGATAATAGAAATAGAACAGCTCCAATGGTTAGAAACTGTTTTACTAAATCAGGTGGAAACCTAGGAACAGATGGATCAGTAAGTTATATGTTTAATAGAAAAGGATCTATCATAATTCAAGATGCTTATGAAGAAGATAAAATGTTAGAAGTATCTTTAGATGCAGGAGCAGAAGATTTTGAACATGTAGAAGATACATTTGTTATATCTACAGATCAAGATTCTTTCACAAAAGTTCGTGATGCACTAGAAAATGCAGGAGTTAAAGAATTCTTAGATTGTTCATTAACTTATGTACCTACAATGGAAGTAGAAATTACTGATGAAGAGACAAAAGAAAGAGTATATAAATTAATAGAAAATCTAGAAGATTTAGACGACGTACAAGATGTATATTATAATTTAAAAGAAGAATAAAAGTATTAATTACTTTTATTTTTAGTAAGGAGTATATATGGCTAGTGATAAATTAAAAAAAATAAATAATGAAATAAAAGACTATATAAATGAATCTAATTTTATATCAATAAAAACAAGAAATAAAATAATTAAAATGTTAGGTGAAGAATTTGATATAAACTTTAAATTAGATAATTATCAAACTATAGATGTAACTATATTAGAAAATGGTCATATTATAATGTATGGAGATGAATATACTCCTGAGAAAAACATCGAAGGAATAAAAGAAATAGAAGAAAGATATAATAATTTTAAAGTAAAAGCAGATAACTTTTTAAATAAAAAAGAAGTATCATTTAATAATAAAAAGATAGGCTCAAACATATTAAATTTATTTGTAATATTGATAATTCTATTAATATTTTTAGGCTTACTTTCACTAGCAATAACAAGCTTTATAAGAGGACACTATATAAATTGTATCTGGATAATATTTTATGTATTAGTATTCTTTAATAACCAGGTAAGCGATAATTTAAAAAGTAGATTAGGATCTGCTAAAATATTCTTTAAAAAGATGTTTAAAAAGAAGTAACAATGTTTTTTCATAATTCAAGATATCTAATACATAAAGATTTAAAAAACAATTTAAAAATAGTTGTAATTAGTGATATTCATTTTAGTTATAGAATTACTAATAAAAAACTAAATAAAATACTTGAGCATATAAAAAAAGAAAAGCCTGACTACATATTTGTAGCAGGAGATATAGTAGATTCTCTAGATATGATTGTTAAAGAAGAAGAGAAGAATAGATTGATTAATTTCATAAAAGATATAGCAACTATTACAAAAACAATAATGATACTAGGCAATCATGATATATATAGAAGTGTTAAAAATAGAAATCTAATAGAACATGAAAATTATTATACAGAATTATCAAATATAAATAATGCATTTTTATTAAGAGATAGTTATTATGAAGATAATAATATTTTGGTATATGGCTTATTCCAAGAATATGAATATTATAAAGAACATAATAAAGAGGATATAGATGTTTTTGTAAAAGGAGTAGATAAGATTAAGACAAAAAAGTCTAATAAGATAAAATTCATTCTTATTCATTCACCAAATTTTTTAATTAATGAATCTAGTTATATTAATACTAAGAAAAAGATGCAACATGTTTATGATAAATTATCATATTTTGATTATTTCATAACTGGACATATGCACAATGGTTGTATTCCTCCAATAATAAATGAAATTATTAAAGGAAATAAAGGAATAATATCACCAACAAAAAAACTATTTCCAAAAAACACAAGAAATACAATAACTACAATAGAAGACAAATTACTAGTAAATGGTCCTATAACAACATTTCATGAAAGAACAAAAATATTACAAATATTTAATATCTTTTATCCAATAAATATGTCTATTTTAGAATTTAAAAAATCTAATAAAGAAGATTTAAAAATAAAATATGAATACTCTAAAAAATAAAGAAAATTATAAGTAATTTTCTTTTTTATTTTTTAAAAAGAATAGACAAACAAATGTTTTTATATTATAGTAATAAATGAAAGCTAAATTGTAGAGTTCTATTATTTAGATTATAATAAATATGGAGTGATAATATGTTTGATTATATAAAAGGAAAAATAGCTTATTTAAAAAATAATGCTGTTGTTATAGATAATAATGGAATAGGATATTTAATATATGTACCAAATCCATATGTATATGAAGAAGGAAAAGATTATATTATTTATACTTATGAACATATAAATGAAAGTGAAGACACTTTATACGGATTTCAAACTAAATCTGAAAAAGAATTATTCCTAAAACTAATTTCAGTTAAAGGATTAGGACCTAAAATGACACTACCACTTCTTGCAACAGGATCAATAGATGGAATAATGGACGCTATTGAAAGAGAAAATATTCTATATTTAAAGAAATTTCCTAAAATTGGAGAAAAACTAGCTCGTCAAATAATTCTAGATTTAAAAGGAAAACTAGAATTTATTGGAGTAGGAGTATCTGATGATATAGTAGATACTTCACGTGAATTAGAAGAAGTATTAATTGGATTAGGTTATAAAGAAAAAGAAATTAAACCAATACTAGCTAGAGTAGATACTTCATTATCAATAGAGGATCAAGTAAAAGATGCATTAAAACTATTACTAAAATAGGAGGATAATATGAAACAAGAAAGTATTATTACAAATTATGATAGTATAGATGATAAAACACTAGATAATACTATAAGACCTGAAACTATAGAAGAATATGTTGGACAAAATGATGTAAAAGATAATATTAAAGTGTTTATTGAAGCTGCTAAAATGAGAAATGAACCATTAGACCATGTGTTATTATATGGTCCACCAGGATTAGGAAAAACAACACTATCTTTTATAATTGCTCATGAACTAGGAGTAAATATTAAAACAGCATCAGGTCCATCAATAGAAAAAGCAGGAGATCTAGCAGCAGTACTTTCATCTCTTGAACCAGGTGACGTTTTATTCATAGATGAAATTCATCGAATGCCAAGATATATAGAAGAAATTTTATATCCTGCTATGGAAGATTATTCTCTAGATATTATTGTTGGTACAGATGAAAACTCTAGAAACATAAGAATCGATTTACCTCCATTTACTTTAGTAGGTGCAACAACTAGATCAGGAGATATCTCAGCACCACTTCGCGATAGATTTGGAATAACTGCTAAATTAGAGTTTTATACAGTGGAAGAATTAACAAAAATAGTAAAAAGAACAGCTAAAGTATTAAATGTAAAAATAGATAATGATGCTGCAGTAGAATTAGCTAAAAGAAGTAGAGGAACTCCAAGAATTGCTAATAGATTATTCAAAAGAGTTAGAGACTTTGCTCTAGTAGAAGGAAATGGAAATATAGATATGGATATTACAGATCTAGCTCTAAAAAGATTAAAAGTAGATGATTTAGGTCTTAATAATACAGACCATGAACTATTACTAGCAATTATTAATAAATTCAATGGAGGACCTGTTGGAGTAGAGGCACTATCATCATCAATCGGTGAAGAAGTAACTACTATAGAAGATGTATATGAACCATACCTATTACAAATTGGATTACTAAAAAGAACATCACGTGGTAGAGTAGTAACTCCTAAGGCATATGAAGTATTAGGATTAGAATACAAGAAATAGAATTAGCACTTTAAAAACTAATTCTTTTTTGATATAATTAAGTACGTTTGGAAGTGATACCATGAAAGTAGAAGATTTTAATTATGAATTACCTGAAGAACTAATTGCGCAAACTCCTCTAGAAGAAAGAGATGCATCAAGATTATTAGTTTTAGATAAAGAATCAGGAAAAACTGAACATAAGATATTTAGAGATATAATAGATTATCTTAATCCAGGAGATACATTAGTTTTAAATGATACAAAAGTATTACCTGCTAGACTAATCGGTGAAAAAGAAGATACTAAAGCAGTAATCGAAGTTTTACTATTAAAAAATATTGAAAATGATAATTGGGAATGTTTAGTAAAACCTGCAAGAAGAGTAAAAGTAGGAACTAAAGTTACTTTTGGTAATGGAAAATTAATACTTACATGCACAAAAGTTGCAGATGAAGGAATAAGATATTTTGATTTTTCATATAAAGGAATATTCTTAGAAGTATTAGATGAATTAGGTACAATGCCACTTCCACCATATATTCATGAAAAATTAGAAAATAAAGAAATGTATCAAACAGTATATGCTAAAGAAGTAGGAAGTGCTGCAGCTCCAACTGCAGGACTACATTTTACTACTGAATTATTAGATAAAATAAAAGATAAAGGAATTAATATTTGTTACATAACACTACATGTTGGTCTAGGAACATTTAGACCAGTAAAAGTAGATACAATAGAAGAACATAAAATGCATAGTGAATATTATTCAATGTCAAATGATGTAGCAAATATTCTAAATGAAACAAGAAAAACAAATCATAAGATTATTGCTGTAGGAACAACTACAACAAGAACATTAGAAACTATAATGAATAAATATGATAAGTTTATAGAATGTTCTGGATGGACTGATATATTTATATATCCAGGCTATAAGTTTAAAGGAATTGATTCTCTAATTACAAACTTTCACTTACCAAAAAGTACATTAGTAATGTTAGTTTCAGCACTAGCTGGTAGAGAAAATATTTTAAATGCATATAAAATAGCTGTAAATGAAAAATATAGATTTTTCTCTTTTGGAGATGCAATGTTTATAAAATAATGATAATATAAAATAGAGGTGATACTTATGGAAGATAAAATAATCATCGACTATGAATGTATAACAAAATCAGCTACTGCTCTAGAAGGAATTAATATTAATAAGGAAACTGCTGCAAATGTCACAACACAAATAAAATCTATTGAACAAGAACATGATGATCTAGACCTAAATTCACAAGCATTAGATGAAATAAGTGAAAATATAGTTAATGTTGATACAAAGATAAAGAATTTAGGTGTAAATCTAACAGGAGTAGTTAAAGCATTTAAAGAAGCAGAAGGCGATATAGCTGAAGCTATCAAAAAGATTGATCCAAAAATTGCTATTGGTAATATTAAGAAAGAAGATATTATTACTGATAAAACTCAATTTGAAGGTGAAAAAATTATTATAAAAGCAAATGAATTAAAAGAAGGTACAAAGACATACGAAGCATATCAAAAATATAAAGATCAAATACCTAATGCAGAATATGCCTATGTATCAGAAAATACTTTTATTATGATATACAAAGATAAAATAAATGGAAAAGAAGTATCAGTAACTAGAGTAGTATTAAATGATCCAGAAAAGCAAATTAAAGGAGTAACAGCTAATGATGCCTATGGAACTGGAGGAGAAACACTACAATCAATGCAACAAAGAACAGGTGCAGTCCTAGCAATCAACGGAAGTCACTATTTAGATGGTGGATATCAAGATATGAGTGGAGCAGGCAATATAGTAATTACTAATGGCCAAGTTGTTAAAGGTGGAAATGCTGGAAACATGGAAATAATTCTTATGAAAGATGGAACTCTAAAAACAAGTTCTGATTCAGCAGAAAGCCTTGTTAGCCAAGGAGCACAATACTCATTTGCTTCACAAGATACTAGATTAGTAACAAATGGTTCATTTGATGAAAATGCTTATCAAGCAAATAATCCAACAAAAGAAAAACAAGCTATTGGAATGGTTTCTCCTGGAGAATATTATATTGTAACAGGACCAGTACCAAATCCAGATTTAGCTAACTATATGGTAGATAAAGGATGTAAATTTGCTAAAAGTATGGACCAAGGAGGAAGTGCAGAAGTTTACTTCAATGGTGATGTAGCTGTAGAAAGACCTTATGGAGAAGAAAGACATATAGCAGACTCACTTTGCTTTTATGACGTATAACAGGAGGGTTTATGATTGCAAAATACAATTTAATAAAAACAGAAAAAAATACAAAAGCAAGACTAGGAACAGTAGAAACAAATTATGGAACTTATGATACTCCTATGTTTATGCCAGTAGGTACTAGAGCAACCGTAAAAGGAGTATCTCCAGAAGAATTAAAAGATGTTGGAAGTGGAATAATCCTATCAAATACATATCATTTATGGTTGAGACCAGGTCCAGACTTAATAGAAAGATGCGGAGGACTACATAGTTTTATGCATTGGGATGGGCCAATACTAACTGATTCAGGAGGATACCAAGTATTCTCACTTGCTAAAAATAAGAAAAAAGATATTACTGAAGAAGGAGTTCATTTTAAATCACATATTGATGGACAAAAACTATTCTTAACTCCAGAAAAATCAATAGAAATACAAAATAAATTAGATAGTGATATCGCAATGTCATTTGATGAATGCCCACCAGCATCAGCTGATTATGAATATTTAAAAAATTCAGTTGAAAGAACACTACGTTGGGCAAAAAGAGGTAAAGAAGAACACTCTAATAAGAACCAAGCATTATTTGGTATAGTTCAAGGTGGACCAATCGAAGATCTTAGAAAGTTCAGCGCTATAGAAACTGTAAAAATAGGATTTGATGGCTATGCAGTAGGTGGTGTAGCAAATGATGACGAAGATAAAGAAGATATGTATAAAGCAATAGATTATTCAATACCATATCTTCCTGAAGACAAATTACGTTATCTTATGGGAGTAGGAGAACCACGCGATATTCTAGAAGGAGTAATTAAAGGAATAGACATATTTGACTGTGTTATTCCAACTCGTATCGCAAGACATGGTCAAGCATTTACTAGAGATGGAAAAATAAATCTACACAATGCTAAATTTAAAGAAGACTTAACTCCAATAGATAATGAATGTGATTGCTATACTTGCAAGAACTATACAAAAGCATATATAAGGCATTTAGTATCTGTAGAAGAATCGCTTGCAGGAAGATTATTATCTATTCATAACATAAGATTCTTAATTAAACTAACAGAAGAAATAAGAGAAGCAATTAAAAATGATAATATCTTAGAATACAAAGAACAATTCTTAGATAGATATGAAAAAAACAATAAATAATTTGACAGTAGAAGTGAAAACTTCTACTTTTATTTTGAAAAAAAAGATATTAAATTTACAATATATGATATAATGACAATAGGAGAATAGAGGGAAATTATGGCACTATTTAAAAAGAAAGAAAAATTTACTAATCAGCCTGCACCTAGTAGTAATATGCCTCAAAATCAGGCACCTACTAATCAAGTACAGCAAAATAGCCCTGCAAATCAAACAAATATGGTTAATGCAGCCTATCCTGGACAAAATGCAGCTAATATGAATGCATATCAAGGACAAACTCAGCAACAAGTCCCAGGACAAAATGTACCAGGTCAACAACCACAGGCACCAAAACCAGCAACAACTGAAAAGGGACATTTTTCTTTAATGGAATTGATTACAGGTAAAAAACAAAAAGGACCTAAAGTACCAGCGTGGAAATACATAGTAATGAATGACATGAACAAAAAAGAAACAGGAGTAATAGAAGCAACAGATGAATCTGAAGTTAAAAATTTCTTAGTTTCCCAGGGATTACAATTAGTATCTATATTTCCAAGAGGAGCAGGAGATATAGACATAGTTATTGGAGGAATATCACCTCAAGATTTAGCTTTCTCTCTAACACAATTATCAACATATATCAAATCAGGAATTCCTCTAGCAGATTCAGTTAGTATCTTAGCAAAACAAGCTACTAAAAAAGTATTAAAACAAAGTTTTACTCAATTACATTTTGAACTTATTCAAGGAGAAAATTTTTCTACCGCTCTAGAAAAACAAGATAAATATTACCCGGGATTATTAATAAATATGGTAAAAACTGCTGAAATGACAGGAGATTTACCTACAATATTAGATGATATGGCTGAATATTATACATCAATGGACCAAACAAGAAAACAAATGAGATCAGCAATGATTTATCCATCAGTAGTATTAACTATAGCAATCGGCGTATTAATATTTATGCTTACATACTTGGTACCACAATTCTCTTCAATGTTTGCTGAAAATGGTGGAGAACTTCCATTCTTAACAAGAACAGTACTTTCAGTATCAAAGTTCTTAGTAGGACATTGGTTAGCAATATTATTATCAATAGTATTCATTATAGTAACATTTATAGTATTATTTAAAAGAGTACCAAAATTTAAAAAAGCAATTCAAATAGCTTTGATGCATATACCGGTAATTAAAAATATAATTATATATAATGAAATTAGTAATTTTACTAAGACATTTGCTTCATTATTAAACCATGGTGTATTCATAACAGACTCAATGGCTATACTACAAAAGATAACTAATAATGAAGTATATAAAGAAGTAATAAATAACTGTTTAGCTAATCTAGCTAAAGGTGAAACAGTATCATCTGCTTTTAAAGGGCAATGGGCTGTTCCAGTAGTAGCTTATGAAATGATAGTTACAGGAGAAAGAACAGGACAATTAGGAGCTATGATGGAAAAGGTAGCAAGCCATTTCCAAGCAATGCATAAGACAATAATAGATCAAATGAAGAGTTTAGTAGAACCTATACTTATTGTCTTTCTAGCAGTAGTAGTAGGTATTATCTTACTATCAATAATTGAGCCAATGTTCGCAATTTATGACACAGTAAAATAAGGAGGATAATTATGAATATATCTTTATTAATTATCTTTTTTATTCTTGGTACATTTTTTGGTTCAATGTATACAGTCATAGGACAAAGATTACCTAAGAATGAAAACTTCATAATCGCAAGATCTCATTGTGATAATTGTAATCATACATTATCATTTATAGATATGGTTCCAATATTATCCTATATATTCTTAAAAGGTAGATGTAGATATTGTCATAGTAAAATAGATATCACATCTACATTTATGGAATTTTTCTCAGGAGTATTATTCGCAACAGCATATTATGTATTTGGACCTTCTTATGATTTCTTTATTGCGATAGGAATAATATCTTTATTAATGATAATTATCGTATCAGATATAAATTATTACATAATACCAGATGAAATATTAATATTTATGTCAATATATTTTATTGTATTTAATTTGATAAGTTCTGGACCAAAAGAAACATATTATTCAGTATGTTCAGGCATATTATTATTTAGTATTATGTATTCAATAATGCTAATAGGAAATAAAGTATTAAAAAAAGAAACTCTAGGTGGAGGAGACATTAAATTAATGTTTGTCTTCGGCATTATCCTAGGACCTATATTAGGACTATTTTCAATATTTATAGGTAGTGTTATAGCATTACCAGTATCAATATTTATGTTAAAAAAAGAAAAAGAATCAATAATACCATTTGGTCCATTTCTTTTAATAGCGTTAACACTGTTGTATTTCACAGGTATAACACCAGAAGTAATATTAAATTTATTAAAAGTATATTAAGAAGAGAAAAAAATCTTCTTTTTATAATATTTATGTTATTATAAAAGTTAGGTGATAACTATGAAAAACTTAACTATATTACCAGCTGATACATATACAGTTATAAATAAGACTATTATTACAAATGAAGATCATAAGATTATTTCGATGCTTTATCAACCAATAATTGGATATACTGCAACATCTCTATATGAAACACTAAAAGATGATCTAGATAAACAAGGAATAATGAGCGATGAACTAAATCATCACCATCTAATGTCTACAATGCAATTAAACTTACAAGAAATAGTAAGTGCTAGAGAAAAGTTAGAAGCAATAGGCTTATTAAAGACATATGTAAAAGAAGAAAATATAAATAATTATGTATATGAATTATTTTCTCCATTATCAGCAGCTGAAGTTTTTAATCACCCAATTCTAAATATAGTTTTATATAGCAATCTAGGAAAAGAAGAGTATGATAAATTAATTAATTATTTTAAGGTGCCTAAAATTAATCTAAAAGATTATACAGATGTCACTAAATCATTTGAAGAAGTATTCTCATCAGTAGAAAAAACTTCAATGGATATAATTTCAGATATTACAAAGAAAAATTCAAATAATATTGAAATATCTAAAGGAATAGATTTTGATGAATTAATATCAACAGTACCAGAAAATATAACAAATAAGAAGACTTTTACAGATACTACAAAAAAATTAATTAATAATTTAGCATTCGCATATAACTTAAAAACATATGAGTTAAGTGGATTAGTTATTGACTCAATCAATGAAAAAGGTGAAATTGATGAAGTTAAACTAAGAAAAAGTGCAAGAAACTTCTATCAATTTGAAAGAGAAGGATCACTTCCAACTCTAATATATAAAAGACAACCAAATTATTTGAAAAAACCAATAGGAGATAATTCAAAATGGGCTAAAATGGTCTATGCCTTTGAGAGTTTAACTCCATATGAATTTTTAAAAGCAAAATATAAAGGAGCAGAGCCTACTGATAGAGATAAAAAACTAATTGAATCTCTTTTAAATGATCAACAATTATCAGCAGGAGTAGTAAATGTAATAATTGCATATACTTTAAAAACAAATAATGAAAGATTGACTAAAGCATATGTAGAAACTATCGCAGGTCAATTAAAAAGATTAAATGTTGAAACAGTAGAAGAAGCAATGCAAGTTACAGAAAAAGAACACAAAAAATTAAGAAAATTAACTACTAAAACAACTCAAACAAGAAAGAAAACTACTGAAAATCTTCCAACTTGGTTTAAAGAAGAACCAAACAAAGAACAAGCTTCTACTGAAGAAATTGAAGAGATGGAAGACATATTAAAAGAATTAGTTTAATAAATACTAATATGATATAATTTTTAAAAAGGGGATGATCACATGAAGACATACATCTTTGGTCATAAAAAGCCTGATACTGACTCAGTAATGTCATCAATTGCACTATCATATTTAGAAAATAAAACAGGTAATAATACAGAAGCAAGAATATTAGGAACTATAAATAAAGAGTCTATATATGCACTAAAACATTTTAAAGTAAAAATACCAAAATATTTAAATGATGTAAAATTACAATTAAAAGATATAGATTATCATAAAAATTTATTCTTAGATGAAAAAGCATCTATATATGACGGCTATAAATTAATGTTAAAGAAAAATATTACAGGAATCCCTATAGTAAAAGAAGACAATACTTATAGAGGTTTAATAACTATTAAAGATACATCAAGAAACATTATAAGAGATGACTTAGATACTTTATATACTTCATTTGATAATATTTTAAATGTTTGCAAAGGAAAAGAAGTAGTAAGATTTGATGAAGAAATAAAAGGAAGATTATTAGTAGCATCATACAGATCTACTACTTTTGTAAATAGTATCAAATTAAATGAAGATATGATTTTAATAGTAGGTGATAGACACTCAATAATAGAGTATGCTGTTGAATCAGGAGTAAAACTAGTTATACTTACAGGCGGTTCTAAAATAAAAGATAAACATATAGAAATAGCTAAAAAGAATCATGTAAATGTAATAGAAACTGATATGGATACATATCATATGAGTAGAATAATTACTTTATCTAATTATTTAAAAACTATACTATCTAATTTTAATCAAGTAACATTCTATGATACAGATTTTGTAGATGATATAAAAGATGTTAACTCTAAATTACATCATACAAATTATCCGGTTATAAACAAAGATAATAAATGTTTAGGTTTACTAAAAATAACTGATTTAACTAATACTAATCCTAAAAAAGTAATATTAGTAGATCATAATGAACCTCTACAAAGTGCAGATGGTATAGAGGAAGCAGAAATATTAGAAATAATAGATCACCATAATTTAGGATCTATTACAACTAAATTTCCAGTAAATGTAAGAAATATGGCGGTAGGTTCCACTTGTACAATAGTAAATCTATTATTTGAAGAAAGAAAAGTAGAAATACCTAAAAGCATAGCTGGAGTTCTATTATCTGGAATATTATCAGATACATTGATTCTAAAAAGTCCAACAGCTACTAGATATGATAAAGATGCAGTAGAGAAATTATCTAGTATTGCTGAAGTAGATTATCAAGAATATGGAATGAAACTACTAAAAGCAGGAACATCTTTAGAAGGTATGGAAGCGTCTGATGTATTATTTAATGACTATAAATCATATACTATTAATGATAAGAGTTTCTCAATAGGACAATTTTTTACAATGAATTTCCAAGATATAGAAAAAGATATGGATAAATATATAGTGACACTAAATCAAACAGCAGAAGCTAACAACTTTGAAATGGTATGTTTATATGTAACAGATATAATTAAAAACGGTTCATACATATTATTTAATGAAAAAGCTAAGAATTATATAGAAGTAATGTATGGAATAGAAAATCCAAATGAAGGATTATTTATAGAAGGATGTATTTCTAGAAAGAAAAACATAGTCCCTCTAGTAATGAATATATTTGATAACTAGGAGAAATTATGAAAGATAAATTAAAAATTGGATTAAAAGGATTTGTATTTGGTGTAGCAAATATAATTCCTGGAGTAAGCGGTGGAACAATAGCCTTAACTATGGGAATATATGAAGATTTAATCTCTTCAATCTCTAATATTAGAAAAGATTTTAAAAAGTCTATGGCTTTATTAGTACCATTCTTATTAGGTGCAGTATTATCAATACTATTATTAAGTAAAGTAATAAATTTTTGCTTAGATAGATTTCCTAATCCTACAATATTATTGTTTTTAGGAATTATTTTAGGAGGAATCCCTCTAATAGGAAGTAATATTAAAGGTAAAAAGGTTAAATTATCTTATATTTTATTATTTTTATTAACATTTGGATTAGTCATGGGATTATCATTCTTAAATGGTGGAGGAAATGCATCTATAGAACATTTAGGAATTGGTTCAGGAATACTTTTATTCTTAGTAGGATGTGCAGCAGCTGCTAGTATGGTAATGCCTGGAATATCAGGATCATTTATATTAATGTTATTAGGTTATTATCACCCTATAATTAAAACAATAGATTCACTAACAACATTTAAAAATTTGCCTCATGACATATTAGTATTAAGTATTTTAGCATTTGGTGTATTATTTGGTTTAATAATAATGGCTAAATTATTAGAATATTTATTTAAAAAGTTTAAAGTCGCAACATACTACGCTATTATAGGATTTATGGCAGCATCAATTGTATCTTTAATAATAACTTTACCAAAAGCAGGAAGTTTTTTAGAAATAATAATAGGAATAGTCTTATTCTTAATAGGAATAATAGGCGGATATAGGTTAGGTGATTCATAATGAGTACATATCAATTAGCACTTCTTACAACAGCACTATTAGGTGTATTTATCCTAATAGGAGTATTAATATCATATTTCTTTAAGAAAAGTGAAAAGATAGTATTATATTCGATAGGTCTAGCATTCGGAGTAATAGTAATGCTTATATTTACAGATTTATTACCTGAAATAATAGAATGCATTCCAATATCTAGAATATATATACCAATAATTTCTATAGTAGTTGGATTCTTAATGTTAAGAGGCTTAGATAATTTTGTACCAGATCATGAAAACAAAGAAAAAAAAGATAATTTAATACACATAGGAGTAATGTCATCAATAGCTTTAGGCTTACACAACATCATAGAAGGAATGGCTATATACTCATCTATGTTATCAAGTACAAAATTAGGTTTAGCTCTTACACTAGGAGTAGGATTTCATAATATTCCACTAGGAATAGTAATAGGAGGAGCATTCTATCAATCAAATAATGATAAATATAAATCTATATTAAATATATTATTAGTATCATTATCTACTTTTGTAGGTGGCTTATTAATGTTCATGTTTAATATAAATGAATTATCTCCAACAATAGAAGGAATATTATTATCAATAACTCTAGGTATGTTATTATTCATAGTATTAGATGAATTACTACCAAAAGTAAAAAAGAATATTAAAAATAAAGCAATTATATCAGGAATAACAACAGGAATAATAATATTATTAATAAGTATGATATGGTGATATAGATGTTATATAATATAAAGATTTATTTTTTACTATATATTATTTATTCATTTGTAGGATACATAGCAGAAGTAGCTTATGTATCTTTTCGCCGTGAAAAACTTACTTTATCTAGGGGCTTCTTTATAGGTCCGGTTCTACCAATCTATGGAGCAGGAGCATTAATTATAACTTTATTTTTAAATGGTTATAA
>JAEEGL011638351.1_pt1 | contig 16659 bp, 21 predicted proteins | sample 9134231 | NCBI WGS metagenome assembly JAEEGL01 (sample SAMN16246548, study PRJNA631951) | gut metagenome | biome: gut microbiome; feature: rumen; material: fiber-attached | host: Bos | place: Iran: Karaj | collected 2018-10 | reverse complement strand
CGGCAGAATACTGAGGCGTAAGCCACCGCGAGTCTTTGCTTTTTCACGCCTCCCACGGAGGTATGACGGGCAACCTATGAACTTGTCTTTTTCGTCCTGACGCATCCCTCACCTTTCCTTATTAGAGTATGGCCGTTATCTGCTGCTTCAGCCGTTGGATGAAGGCGATATTCTCCATCGGTGTGCTGTCGCTGAGCGAATAGGCCAGTATTTGCTGTATCAGCCCGCCACCTTGGTTTGTCGGTGCGGGCGCATGTGTTGTTGTCGTTGTAGTTGTTGCGGGTGTCGCTGCTGCGGCATCTGCGGCGGCTTTCTCGGCTTTACGCTGGGATTTTATCTGCTTCATCTCCTCTTGCGAGCGTTTTGGTGGCTTAATCTCGTGAGCTTCCGTCCATTTTTCTACTGCATCTTTTATTCGTTCGTATGTTATCTCCGAGCCGTCGGTTGGTTCGGGAAATGGGATGCGGAAGGTGATGTGGTCATTCTCAACGCCCTCGAAGTCCTGGCGCAGTGGGCAAAATTTTTCGATGCTCTTAAACGGGAAACCTACCTTGCAGAATGTCTGCTCGCTGGTGGCGATCTTGATGCGCGTAACGGCTAATGGGTGACGGTCTTTCGTCTGCATCCTTACGGCATCGGTGTATGATATGACGCTGATGATCCACGCGCTCCAGTCGTAGGCGGTGTAGAACTGCCCCGTCTTATACATGTGAACCACGTCAAAATCAGCCGATGTTGGCCGCTTGCGTTCCGCTTCGAGAATATCGATTATTTTTCCCATTTATATATTATATATGTAAAGCCAAAACCATCCGCTCTTCCCGCCAACACCGCGCCGCGGCTGTCGCCGCTTTTGGGCGCGGTGCAGGCTGGAATAGCGGTATCTTTTTCGGGAAGACGAAAAAGACAAGTTACTGCACCGCCCTGACAGAGAAGCCGTAGAACCGATTGTTGCTGTAGGCTGGATTGACTCCCGTAGAATTGAAGTGCAGGTAGTAACCGCTCGTCTGCGCGTTAAGCGACGCGGACCAGTAGAGCCCGATCGAGCCTCGATTGTAGAGCCCCGTACCGAGACGGTTGCCAGAGGCAGGGAAGAAGATGGAATTGCCGTTGATGCGAGAGGTGAAGCGACGACCTGCTACGCCATCCTCATCGGTCCACTCAGAGTCGCACTGGGCGTTGAGCTCCTGGAACTCGCCCACGGTCGGCATGCGGCAGGGGGCTCCCATGTTATGACGGGCAGCGTCGTAGGTGTTGTTAGCAGGGATGTTGCCCGTCAGTGCAGCGCCTGGTGTCTGCGCGTAGGGGCCGTCGTTCGAGCTTCCGAAGTCGTAGCCGTCATTGCCGGTGTGGCCAATGACGTTGCCCCATGAGAAGTAAAGGCCGTCCTCATACGGAGTGGATGCACCCACATTGTGCTCGCACCACAGCAAGCCTGAAGGCAATGCGAGGTCAACGAAGCCGGTAGGGGCTGCTGCCGTCTGGCTCAGAATGCCGATCACGTTGAACTGGGTACCGTCGTAAGCCATCACGAGGATTGTATTGGCGTGCACCTTGCCCATAGGCATGGCGTTGCCGTAGAGCTTGATAGGCTTTGCCACACCTCCGTTGACGGAGAGGACAGGGTTCGATACCGTGAAAGCATTCACGAAGTTCACGGCTATGATGCCACCGTGCATGAGTACTGTGTTCGTGATGCTGACGGTCTTGATTTGGGTTGCTCCGGCGGTCTCGCATACGCCGTAACCAAATCCAAGGATATTCACACTGCCCGTTTCTACGAGCGGCTGAATCTGATTGAGGATTGCCTGCAACTTGGCATCCGTCTGTGTAATGTCGAATACTGGTTGTGCCATATATTTTCTGTTTATGTTGGTGAATAATTATTCACAAGGAATGAGGCCGCTGAGGTCTTTACCTGGAGCCTCGACTGCCGTAATCTGTATTTCGTTTGTCTGATAATCGCGATTAAACGATTGTATCTGAAATGTTCGGCCGTCGTACACCAGCATGCTCTCGCGGCTTACTTTCGGTGTGTAGAGCATACCGAAGATGAGGGTGTCGTAAGCATCCACCGCTCCCTCGCGGAGGGACTTCACGCCCTTGTTGAACCGGACAGATGCCCACACGGTCGTTTCGTACACGAACGGACGGCCTGCGGAGTTACGTCCGAAGTCACCGCCTCCGTCTGTCGAGCGATTCATGATCGCCACTCGCTTGTTCCTGAATCCTGAACTCTGTGCCATAGTTTATTCGTTTTGTTGTTGGTCGCCCAGCCGCATGTATGGCTTGATGAGCATATCGAATGTATAAGGAACCATCGAGAGTGAAGTCGTTGAGAGCGGTGAGCGGTTCTGATAGCTCACATCTACAAGCATCAGCGAAGCATGTTTGATGGTGGCGGGTATTTCTCCGTATTCGTCGATGAAGTCCTGATATGTCCGTCTGCACAGCTCCGTGATGATAGTCTCTGCGCTCTCTCCGTACATGGTGAGGAGGTCATCCTCCATCGTCATGTCCGGCTCAATGCGGAGTTGCTTCTTAATCTGTTCAAGTGTCAGCCAATTCATATATTTGTTCGTTTTGTTTTCTAATTATCAGGCGATTTTGTGTTTTAGGTTTACTGAAAAAAAGTGCGCTACCTTCTCAAGCCGCGCACTAATCAATAATCATTCCTAAAATCAAAACATGAAAAAACGTATTTGCTCTTACTTATCCTAATGCTCCGCTGCCTACGAAGGCGAATGTGCCTTGTACCAAGTTAGAACGTGTGGCTTTGATTCGACAGCGTTGCAAGATGGCTGTGCCTGCTACTCCGTTGCTGCTGCTGCCGTTGCGTGGCATGAACTTCAGTGTGTAGGTTTGTCCGATGAGCAGCAAGTCCTTCAGTGCTGCTGCCTGACTGCCGACGATTGCGCTGTTGGCGGCCATGAGGTAGTCAACCGTCACCTTCCACTCTTTCTTCCCTGCTTCGAATTCACGCCATTCACCTGTTGCCGGCGATGACTTCTCGTTCAAGTCAGCACTTGTTTCTATGTCGTTCGTCGTAGTGCCTGCGATTATGGTACTGCCGAGATATACTAATATAGTGTTGCCGTTCATATTATTTTGTGTTTGTGTTGTTTATCGTTCAAAAAACATTCCCTCGATGGTGTCTTCCTGCCAGTCGATTGTCTGGCTTAGTATCGCCCACGTTCCTATGCTGTCAGGCGCATGGCTCTGCCACGGTTGCAATGGTCCGTAACTCCAATTCTGCGGTGGCATCCTCACTGTTGCCTCAAGTATCTTCTTGGAGGTGGAGAAGTGGGCAACGAGCCTGTCCTTCAATGCTTCCTCTGGTGTCTTGTTGTTGTAGAGAGTGGACGGGATAGATAACACATTGTTGCTCATGATGATGCCGGAACCGAACTGCGCCCATACAAGACTTGGGAATCTTGTCCGTGATGTCGCTGGTGTTGTCTCTGTTCTTCGCGTTGTGAAGTTCAGCGACGTTTCAATCGACTCAATACATCCGTTGTTGATTTTCTCCTGCTCGATGTTCGTGTCTGGGACTTCGTTCTGTAACGGCTCTTCGGGGTTGTCTGTCAACTCAAAAGACAAGTCGGTTATGCAATAATAATTATCAGCGTCCAGGTTACAATAGGCAGTGTTGAATTCTTCATCACCACTTCTTGGAGGAATCATGATCTCAAGACTCAAATTTCCTTCTTTTTCGATGAATGGGAACAAATAACCTCCATCGAGGTTTGCAACAACACCTGTCCTGTTTTGAACTCCGTTTATTTTCCCGTCTTTCACTCGCACAAACTTTGTATAGGCATAGTTGCTAACATGCACAACTATTGGAATGATACCGGTGAAATTCTGCCATTCTGCTGTCGGGCTTTCGGCAAACATGACGTTACCTCTGAATACAAGATACTTTCGAGCTGTTTGTCCGTTGTTGTGGTAATCTTCTGTTGGGGACATGGAAATCAATGACACGAAATTATGTGGTAGCCCAAGATCACCTATTCTGAAGATGATACGGTCTTGCCATCCTGTATCGTCTGCGATTGTGTAAGAATTTGTCCTGCCTTCTGTTATGTATATTCGGTCACGAGATATACAACATCCGCTTGTCCTTGATTGTGCGCCTATGTCTGCAAATCGAATGTTTGTATTTGGGTTTAGCGGGTGTATAATGCTTTTTGCGGGTTCATACAGATAATTGATTGATGTGTAATGTTTGATTCCATCCGCAACAGCCTGAGATGTTCGCATTACGTCACCCTTCCATTCCATATCGAAGTCTGTTTTATAGAGGGTGTATGACAACGGGTTTACGTTGCCAGTCACCTTCACCAACCCCTTACCTGGAAGCAACGAAAGATTGTTGTCAGCTCTGCATACGTGTTCGTTGATGGTTGTCGGTGTCACACTCTGCGGGCTTGTCGGCGAACTTCCTTGATGTATTTCGAGAAGATTGGCGTGTGAATAGATTACATACCCATCCGTGTTGTCGGGTGATATGAAACACAGATAGCCTTTATACTCCATGCAGACAAGCCCGAACAAGGTGCATATATCATTGAGGATTCGGTCGTAGCTGTCGATGATGTACGAATAGTTGTTGTTCTGCGTTTCGTCAATGCGTGCGAAGTTGCGCATCAGTATTTTGTAACCGAGCGTCGTTGCTGGATTGATGAATGTCGGGAACACATAACCATCGAATCCATTCTGCCCTACCAGTGTAATGCCTATCGTGCGGATGAGGTTGGCAAATGAGTCGTACTTCTCGATGAATGTTGCGCTGTTAGGTCTGAAACTATCCAGCACCCCAAGCCGTGACACGACTGGGATGCGGATTTCCTGTCGCCCGCTCTGCCAGCTTTGGCTATATGTGGCACTTTGGACGTAGCCACGCCACATGACTTGCGGCTGTGCTCCGCTGTTCGATGCGTAGAGGGTGACAGGGCGTTCGAGCGGATAGCTTCCGACGAGGTGCTGCATGTCGCTGAGTGTTCCGATGATGCCGATGCTGCCCGTCTGGAATCGGATTGGTGCGAACATCTCCTGACTGTCGTCACCACTGGTGATGAACGGATGGGCGGCGGGTGTCATGCTCGTCACCGCACTCGCTCCGTCGTCGATGTCGAGTCGGAGGTCATAGCCTGTGAATGATTTCCATTGTATTCGTATCATTTCTTATCTGCTTGTTACGTAAGTACCTTTACCCATCTGTCGTGATGTATTATCGAGCACAAGTCGAATGGTTGTTCCGTCGATGACACCGCGAACGGTGACATTACGCCCTGCTCCGTCAAGGTCGTTGATGAGGTTCGACTGCTGTGCTCTGTTGAGGATCACCTCGCCGCTGCTGGCTGCGATGAGTGTATGGTCGGAATGGTCGTTGCCTGGCACGACCAATCCTGTGGCTGCGTGTGGCACCTTTCCTCCGTTCTTGAAGAATGGGATGAAGCTGCCGATTGACTGGGCTTCGTTCAGTGTTTCGATGATGGCAAGAATGGATGCGATGCCTTGCATGATGGTCATGGCAGAGTTGATGCCGCCGATAACGTCCTTGAATCCTTCGGGAATCTCTGCACCCAAGCCTTCAATTCCACTTGCAATGCTGCCGATACCTCCGGCTGTCTTCTGCATCAGACCGACCACACTCTCGTTCGTCGTGGCTGTCTTCGTCTCCTTCACGTCGCCAGTCTGTGCGTTGAACTCATACTGCTTGCCGCTCTTGCGATCCTTCATGCCGGCATTCATCTGCTCGACGATATTCTCCCACACGCTGTCGGGGATGTTTCCGGCAAGGAGCTGGTCGAATAACTTCTCTGTGTCGATGACTACATTGTCGAGTCCTTCCTGTAAGGCTGTCTGCATGACGTTCTTCAGTGCATTTGCATCTGCTATCTGCTCGGTGATCTTGGTGTAGTCCATACTTCCAACCACTGCCTGCTGTTGCTGTGTCTTCAGGTCACTCGTGAGTGCTTGCAGGTTCTCTTGTGTGAACTTCACCTTTACTTCCTTCTCCTTCGGAATGTCGGGCAGGTCCACGTCGCCCGTCACCACGTTCACCACCTGCGTCAGTTCGGTTGCAATGTCGGGTGTGATGACTTCTCCCACCTTGGTATTGATAGTTTGGGTGAGTTGGTCGGCAATCTCAGGTGTGATGATGTTGCCAAGTTGGGTGCTGATGGTCTGTACGATTTCGGCAGCTATATCAGGTGTGAGCACTTCGCCCACCTTGGTATTGACCACCTGCTCTACCTTCTTCGGAATGTCTGGCAGATCAACGTCTCCCGTCACCACATTCACAACCTGCGTCAGTTCGGTTGCAATGTCGGGTGTGATGACTTCTCCCACCTTGGTGTTGATAGTCTGGGTGAGTTGGTCGGCAATCTCAGGTGTGATGATGTCGCCAAGTTGGGTGCTGATAGTCTGCACGATTTCGGCAGCTATCTCAGGGGTGAGCACTTCTCCCACCTTGGTATTGATGATTTGCTCAACCTCCTTCGGTATGTCGGGCAATTCAACCTTCCCAGCCTTGACATCTACAATCTGAGTCAGTCGTTCCACTTCCTTGCGGGCATTGTTCACGGCTCTCTTGCTGACGTAGATATTCTGTTGATTGCCGGTGGCTTCGGCTTCCTTCAGTTTCTGCTGGGCATCTGCGAGCGTCTTCTTCGCATCTTCCAATGCCTTGGCATCAGCCGATACCTTCACCGTCACCTCCTTGGGTATGTCAGGCAATTCCACCTTCCCTGTTTTGACATCTACAATCTGGGTGAGTCGCTCCACTTCCTTGCGGGCGTTGTTCACGGCTCTCTTGCTGACGTAGATATTCTGTTGATTGCCGGTGGCTTCGGCTTCCTTCAGTTTCTGCTGGGCATCTGCGAGCGTCTTCTTCGCATCCTCTAATGCCTTGGCGTCTGCTGATACCTTCACCGTCACATCCTTTGGAATGTCAGGAAGTTCCACCTTCCCAGCCTTCACATCTACAATCTGTGTGAGTCGCTCCACTTCCTTGCGGGCGTTGTTCACTGCTCGCTTGCTGATGTACTTGCCGGATGCTGCTGCCTCTGCCACCTTTCGCTCCTCTTCAGCCAGTTTCTTCTGTGCGGCTTCGAGAGCTTTGGCATTCTCCGTGACGATCTTCTGCTCTTCAGTGGCTGTTGCCAGTTCGGAAGCCATGCGCTTATATTGGTCGGCTGCCTGGTCGTATGCTGCCTTGTATTCAGGTGACGCATAGACGGCGTATGCCTTGCCGTAAGCCTCGAACATGCGTTGCTGAGCGTCCAACTCCTTCTTCTTATAGGCGATGGTATCGTCCATTCCAGCCTCCATCCGCAGCCTTGCCTCTACCATTGTCTGTGCGTAGGCTTCCTGCGCACTCTTCACTATGTCAGCCGCCTTTGTTTCGGGTGTCTGTTTGGCTGTTGGGGTGGTGGTGGTGGGTTTTGGAGGATTAGTGATTGGGGCTTGTTGTTTCTGCTTCTGATTTTCAATATAATTGGCCGTGTCATCGACTGTCACCCCATTCTCCGTTCTCGATGCGCTCACCACCTTTCCGTTCTTCTTGGTGACGGTATATGTTGACTTTGGCGGTTGGTTCTTCTGAATCTGCTCGTCGATAATGCGGCGCATTTCGTCCATTCGCTCGCTGATAGACTTCGATGGGGTCTTCGGACCGTTTCCAGTCAGACTGTCGATCATGCCTTTGAGCTGACCGATTCTTCGGATGGCTTCGCCGACACCAGGCAATAGGAATTTGTCTATCGAGTTGCCAAGGTTGATGAACGATTCTGCGCTTCCGTCAAGTCCTGATATGCTTTCTTTCAGTCCGTTCACGTCGTTCAACAGGTCTGCAAACGTATTCGCGAGGTCAGTCTTCAGCATGTTGTTCATATCTTCCCATCCCGTCATGCCGAACAAGTCACGCATTGCATTCTCCAGTCGTGTGTTTGCTTGGTTCAGTCGGTCGAAACTTTCGCCAACTTCGCCTGTCTGCGTCTTCGTCTCTTCAAGATTGAGGTTCAACGTAGCGATGGCACGTCCGAGCTTCATACCTTGCATGGCTCCCTGACGCCCGAACACTTGCTGCATCACCTCTCCTGCCTCCTGGCTGCTGGCGTTCGCTCCTTCGATAGCTTCCGACACTTGGCGCAGAGCCTCGAACACCGTCATGCTTCCGTCGTTCATCTTCTTGGTCATCTCCTCTCCGTCAATGCCCATCTTCGCCAGTGCTGCGCTGGTTGCGCTGGTCATCAGTCGGATGTTCTTAATACCCATGAGGATGGCGTTCATGTTCTGGTCGGAGAATAGTCCTCCTTCGCTGTTATGGATGACTGCCACCAACTGATCTGCGCTGATACCGGCATCACGGAAGGCAGGAGCGAATTGCTGAATCATGTTTAGCAGCTTCGGACCGTCGCCTGCAATCATTCCTCGCATTCCGTCTTTCAACAGCGACAGAGCCTGCTCGCCGTTGAGTCCGAACTGCTGGATGAGTGAGTTGGCGGTATTGATAGCCTCGCGGAAATCTACGTTGTAAGTCTTAGCCAATGCGCGAACGCCGAGTGTGAGTTCTGTTGCATCGTCGCCCTTCAATCCTGTTGTGACAGATGTTACGTTCGTCTGGCGATTAAGTTCGTCGTTGTACTCAATCCACATCTTCGTAGCGGCAGCCACTGCGCCTGCTCCTGCCGTAATTGCGGCGGTTGTTGCAATGGTTCCAGTGGTCAGCGCACCCATCAGATTAGAATTGATGCCAAACTGATTGCCCAATCCTTGCAATATGCTTGTGAGGTCAGTGCCAGCCGTGCCTGTGTCGCTTGCCGCTGCATCCAGTCCGTACAACTCTTGCTTTGCCTCTGTGATACGCCCTTTCAACGTCTGGAGGCTCTCCGCCATAGCCTTGCCGAAGTCGCTCTGCTGTTGGTCTTTCGTGAGTTTGTCGTAGGCTCTGAACATCTCGTTGAATGCTCCGACCAACTCCTTCACCTTGTCTTTGGAATTGGTGGCACTCGTGCCAATCTGTCCCATCGCACGAGCTGCCTCTACGTTCTTCTGCGTAAACTTCCCGAACTCGTTGCCTGCTGCACTTGCCTTCTTTGCAAAGTCAGCAAGCCGCTGCGACTCGTTCCTCAGTGCGGAGTCATATTGTGTGGTTTCGAGCCGAAACCTGGTGATTACGTCTGCCATATCTTGTTATACAAATATATCGTTAATGATGTCGTCAATCATGTTCTGGAGATTGTATGACGCAGCCTCCAATTCCTTTTGCGAGCGTGGACCGAACCAGTTGCGGGCTTTGATTGAGCCACGATTACCTCCACGTGCGCGTGTCTTTCTGTCCTGAATGCCACCACTACGAAGGTCACGCCTGTCACCTCCCTTGTCGGTGAAGCTGCGGATGGCACGGTCGTCAGTTCCGGCGTTCAAGAATCTGAGGATAAAACCACGATCTGCGCCTTCGTAACTTTCGAGGGCGACTGTTCTGTCGCTTCGTCCCCATCGGTTGCCACCACGTTTCGGCAGTCCTTTCTTCTGTTTCTGATAGTTGGTTGGTTTGCCAGCTTTGCGCCGTGCAAGGATATTGACCTGACCTCCCAACAGCCGCTTATATACTGCATAGCGAACGGCTTTGTAGGCATTGCGAGGGTCGCTATTCATCTGGAGTCCTTCGCGGGCACTGCTGCTCATGGCTTTCTTCACCTGAGCCAATACACGACGAATGGCCACCCTTATGTTTTCACGCATACGAGGGTCTTTCGTCTGCAAGTGCTCCAACTGCTTCTGGAGTTCCGCGAATCCTTCTGTTTCGAACGTCTTTGCCATACACTAATCGCTCGTTTTGCCGTTTTGGGTTTACCATAAACAAAAAAAGGGGGCATTGCGCCCCCAGAAAAATAGGAAAATGAACATTGTCATTCTATCCCTGCAGTTCGTCGCCTGCTCCGCCTCCGTTGTTGCCGCTACCTCCTGTGGAGGTTCCGTCGCTTGGTTCGGCTGGCTCTTGTTCCGAGCTGTAGTCAACACGTTGCGCCTGTTTGTTCAGTGCGAACTGCTTAGAGAACTTACGTCCGATGGTTGCACCGAGTCCCCACTGAATCTTGTCTGCTGTCAGCATGTCAGGAGTCGCTACGGTTGCACCGTTGTACTTGTCTGGATTCGCCTGCACGTCCTTGTCGCTTACCGACCCCGTGCACTGAGGATAGATGCTTACGAGTGCACCGCCGTCAGCCTCAAGCTGGATGCGGTTGTTCTCGGCTGTCTCCTCAAGGATGATTTCGGCAACTGCTGCAAGAGCGGTTTGAACCTCGTAGGCTCTCATGCCTGTTCGTGATTCGACCTTCTTAGCAAGTTCTTTGTTGGTGATGATGTTGTCAACGACTGCCTCTGCATAAACAGAGTGTCCGCCCGTCTGGTTGGTGGTGGGCTTGAACTCGCGGATGCGATACTTTACTTTTGCCATAATTTTTAGTTGTTTATTGGTTTAAGTTAACTTGAACTTCGGTTCAGGTTAACTTAAACTTTGCTTCAAGTTGACTTAAACTTCTGTTCACATATATCGGGTGTTTTGCTGTTTCGGGTTTACTATACAAAAAAATGCGCTACCTTCGCAGGCTGCGCATTTGAGTAATAATAATTAATAATTAACAAAAGTCTTTACTAACATTACTAACCATGAAAAAATCCCTTTACAATCAATGAAACCAAAAGTCTATTTATGTGCAATATACTGTGTTGCTCCGTTCACCTTCTTTGCGTCGAGTACCTGCCGGCGGTGACGCTTGCCGTAGCTTACATGCACCCAGTCGTAACCATACTCGTTGATGAGTTGGTCGAAGGGTAGGTTGAGCTGCCGGATAAGGTCGAACAGTCGCTTGTTATCTTCGGGTTTGTCGCTCACGCTGCGGATGTCGGCAGCCTCGCCCTTGACGTGCTGGCTGCTGGGTGCTCCGCCCACTGCTCGGTTGAGCAGGTAGCATCGGAATCCGCTGGTCACGATGATGGGTTTGCCGTAGGCTGCACGCAGCGGGTCGAGTATGTTATCGACCAACGCCTTCAGTGCGTTCGTCTCTGTCAGTCCTGGGGTGTTGTTGATACCCTTGCGCTTCGCTGTCGCGCTCTTGGTCAGTTCTGCCAATGTGAAGTACTTCATGCCTTATTCGTTTTTGTTTTTGTTTTCGTTTCGCTGTCTGGGATGATGGCAAGTTTCCGCTTCTTGCAAGTGAGATCACCACAGAGGAAAGGGCGCATCGCAGACACTTGGTTCTTCAGTTGAGCCTGTTCAGCCGTTAGGTCATAGATGTCCTTCTGCATCTTGTCGAGTTGGTCGCGCAGTTCGTTCCGGTCGTTCTTGTAGTGGTCGCGCTCCTGTCGAAGACCTTCCACCTTACTGCGTGCGTCTTCCAGGTACTCGTTGGCATCCGACAGCATCTTCTTGTAGAGTTCCTGCATGTCTTTTGTCGCGTCGATCTCAGCACTCTGCGCCTCTGCTTTCGCTTTACGCCTCATATACCGCCATGTGAAGAACGCACCTCCGCCTCCTCCTACGAACAGCCCAACCAGACTGATAATTGCCTCCAATGATATTTCCATCTTTTTCGTATTTTCTCACTAATCGGGCGAAATGCTGTTGTGGGTTTACTGTACGAAAAGAGCAACCGCCCGTCGGTGGGTGATTGCTCTTTTCGATGTGTGATGTGTGATGTCTGATGGCTTACGGTGTCATGCGTTTCAGCGGTGCTCTGCGAGTGTTGGGTCAACAATATCAACTATCATGCCCAGTGCTTCGGCAATGGCTTCCATGATGTCGAAGCCTACCGAATACCGACCATTCTCCACCCTGGCGATGTGGCATTGCGGAACTCCACACCTTGCTGCCAACTCCACCTGTGTCATTCCCTTGCGCTTGATGCCCTTCTCGTCAGTCCACACGACCGACTTCCGCACCTCAGCAAATCGCTGCCCAATCCGCAGCCTCTGTTCTTGATTCTTGATCATGGTTCAATCTTTATTTGTTCGTCGTTCGGTATATACTCCATACTTGTCACTTTTTCGTAGTGGTCGGTCATCCATCCGCCGTCAGGCATCAGTATCTTCAACCATACCTCCTTGCTGGATGGGGAGAACTGAGCAGAAAACACCTTCTCCTCGCTCAGTATCACTGTACTGTTCTTTGTGCCGTTCTTTCTCGTTATCTTTATCATAATTCTAACTTCCTATTTCTACATTAGCTATATTGTCCTCTATTCTTACGATTTCTATGCAATAGTCCTCCTTGACGTGTGGCGCATAGTTATGACCAGCGTTGCACTCGCGGTTGATTAGCGCATTGATTTCCAGCAGCAGGCTGACGGTACTTGTAACAGGCTTTCCATCAGTAGTCGGGAAGTCGTGGTAACTCTCCTTCACATAGTCGATGATTGGGTAGCCGATGCGGATCGTGTCAACTGAGAACGGAACGGAGCTTGTGTTCTCGTCCGCAAACTCGTAGATGCCCTCGGTGTCGTTAAGCATCACAAATGGTCTGATTTCGTACTTCATAGTTCCTTATGTTTTTTTATTGTCTATTCTTTATTAAAAGTGCTGGCGGCTATGGCACAGACTCTTTAATGTACTTCTCTGGCATTACATCCTTATTACCCAGTTATCGCGCCTCGCTGGGCTTTTTATATGTAACGGTCAAGAACAACCAGCACTTTATAAATTGTGGGGAGGTTGCCCTCCCCCGTTTTACATCTTAGAGCATGTTTGCCTTGTTGAGCATCAGGATTGTGCCCGTAATGATTGTCAAAGCTGCCTCGCGCTCGAATCCGTATTTGCCAACCATCACGTCAGCGATTGCGCTGCCTGATACACCATTCTTAAGGTTGCTCATTACTACTGTAAGAACTTCGTTGCTGTACTGTGTGAATGTCTTCATTGTTTTCTTTGCCGATTTTATCCTCCTGCTCGGGAGCTTTAGTTGTTATTGTTTTTGTTTGACGATGCAAAGTTAAGCATTATTTTTGGATATATCAAATAAATAATAAATAAAATGCAAAAACGGGCAAAATAATTATTATTTATTTGATATATTACCCTTTTTGTAATGTATAGTTTGCAAAATGGGGATATTTCGGTGTAAATCCGTTCAATCCGTGGTCATAAAAAAAAAGGCCTACCGCCGTAGGCCCAAAACTAATTAATGCAAACAGGAAAATGTATAATATATAAAGAACTATGTCTTCATCGGTGTGGCTTCGTTCACTTCAGATGAGTGTCCCTCCAGCTCGAAATGATAGCCTGTCGGTGCCACGATGACGCATGGTGCGCCTGGAGCTGTGTTACAGAACTTGAACAATGAGCATTGATCCTTGTCGCAGTAGTCGTGATTGGGTTTCGCATTCTTCACGACCTGGTGACGGATTCCGTCGATTTCGATAACAATACGTTTCATAATGATTTGAATTTAGTGATTGCTCGGCAGATGCCGTAGATGAGAAATAGGACTATAATCAGGATGAAGGCAACGCCCGCACCCATCTTCGTATGCTGCCACCATGTCAGTGGCTTCTCCACCTCCACGATCTTCTCAACAGGGTAGGGGGCAGCGATGGTGTCATGGGTCGCCTGGTAGATGGTGTCATGCAATTCCGTTGCATGAATCTTCGTATGCCATCGCTCCACCCATACCGTGTCGCCACGCTCCTTCACGTGAATGCTGTCGTGGAGCCACACGCTGTCCCTTTCCACCTTGCTCTGGTAGAGCGTGTCGGTGTGGTATTCAGGCACGGTGACATACTCCACACTCTTGCAGCTGCTGAGATTCGCCACGATTGCAAGGGTGATGAGAATGAGCGTCAGCCAGTAGATGAACTTCATGTCGTCCGGTGCTTCGTTGTTTGCTTCCATATATATAATATAATGTGTGTGTGTTAAAGAAAAAGCCGCCAGTTCCCGTGTACGGTGCCACTGGCTTACCCCCGATTGGGCTTAGCGGCTGTGAATGTTAATATACCCACTAATCGGGCGGAATGACGCTACGGGTTTACTCGTCCGCTTCTTCGTCGGCTGGATGGTCCATTGCCAAGCAGTAGAAGCGTAGAATCTCGCTGAATGGCTCCGACCATCCGAGGGCTGTCATATTATCTTCGTCCGTAGATTTCTCTGCACACATCTTCAGGAATGCGGCAGAGACAGCGGCAAGGGCTATCATAGTCTTGCGGGTGTCCCCCTTGCCGTTTTCGTCTGTCGCTGCCTTGAGGAAAGCATCCATGATGTCGTTGTTCAACTGCTTGTCCTCATTCTCTTCAATAAACTCGACGGTTTCTTCGCTAAATAAATAATCTTTTTCTTTCATAATTCCTTAAATTTTAGATTTAGTCTTTTTCTTTATTTGGTTTTTGCCTATATTCTTTCACATCAGCCCTCATACATCATCCATCATACATCTTCACTCTGTCTTATTGTAATAATACCCTTGTCTTAACCATTCTGCTCGCTCGCGCATCATGTCGTCGTAGCGTTCCTGCTGATCTTCGTATAGGTCGTCCTTGCCCACGTAGGTGAACAGCCTTATCATGAAGTTGTCAACAATCTGACCTCTCAGCATACCTCCGTCGCTCATTACGAGATCGTAGGGACATATTCCCTCGTCCCTGTGCTTCAGACTCGACTTGTCGCCGTATATGTCCGCACTCACATCGAAGTGTCGCCAACGCAATATGAGTTCTTCTACCTTCTTGTGAAATTCGAGGTCTCCTTTGCCCTCTGGCTTTAACGCTCTCTCCGTGAATTGGTTTATGGCGTGCGGCACGATGTCACTTACCGCAACCATCCTACTGTCGGGATTGTCTATGTTCTTGATATATTGCGACATGGCGGGCGGGTCGTACAGCAATATGCCCTTGCCGGCATTCAGGTAGTTCTTCTCCCTCTTTGGCGGCACTTCGTATGTGGTGTATGCCATCGTCCTGAAAAGTTTCTTTTTCTTGTACCATTTGTTCTGCAATATGAACAGTATTCGCCACTTGTTCATGCGGTCATCGGTATATTCAAATCTCATGATGTATGGGTATTTCGTAGCCTTGCGGAATTTTTCAGAAGCCTCATACTTTCTCTGCCTCATTATCTCGTCAAGGATATGACAGACCCTCACCGCCTCGAAGGTCTTCTCCTCATCGTTCATTGTCGGTACTATCATTTTCCCCTCCTTTTCTCTGCCTCTACTGCGTCGAACAATTCCTGCTTCATCTTGCGGAACTTCTCGATGGTTTTCTTTGACGTGCGGGGACATCCCATGTGCCATGACCTCAGATTAGGTACTCCCAACTTGAACTCGTAGGCATCCAGGCAGTAGTCCTCCCACTCAAGCACCTCGTTTTCTTCGATGTCATTCTCTACGATGTAGATGATGTCCTCCATGCTAAGGTTGTGCGTATCTCCGTAGTGGTATATGGTTCCAGGCTTGTCGCTATTCCAATATCCGTAGTGCATATCAAGTTCCCACATACGCAACAGCTCGCACAGGTAGCCGTTGCACGCCTTCTCATACTGTTCCTTCAGCATCCTTTTGACGCTGTTCTTTGTCTTTTCCATAATTATCCTTAATTATTTAGGTTGAACATTTCCGAGATTTTAAGCACACGCTCATGACGAGCGTCGAACACTTCCTTCTGCTTGCCCGTTGCCATGTCGTAGGTGATGAAGGTGCGGACGAGGAAGTACTTGTCGGTGACTTGCCCGAGCAGCACGCCTTCACTGACGCAGCAGGCTTGGTGCTCTTCGCCGTTCCATCGTACCGACCGCCCCACCAGTCGCGCGTTCTTCTCGTCTTTGCCGTGTACGTTGTGAAGGAAATAGTGCTTGACAAGCTCGATGCCGTACTTATCGACACCCACACGCTCAGCATATCGCTTGAAGGCGTGTGGGATGATGATCATGTAGCGATCGCCCCAACGGACGTAGGCTGTCAGCCCGTCGTCTTCATGACGAATGGCAACAAGTCCGGTGAGCACCGTCCGCATTCGCTTCTCATGGATGCGGAGGTGCATGATATAACGATTCTTCCTCGGTGAGATATAATCTAACCACTTCGCAATGGGAAACTTTGTGCACTTCATCACTCTGTGTCTGATGCTGGTCAGCAGACGAACTCGCCAGCGTTCCACTGCCTCTGCGTCACGGTCTAACTCCATGCACGCCTCTTCCTGATTCATTGTTGGTACTATCATATTGTATTGTTTTGTTGCGTTTCACAATTATTTGTCGTGAAAGGTTACGGATGTAGCCAGTAATAGATAACGTGGAGAGCTTTCCACTGATAGTGAGTTCGCAGAATTGCTCGATAGCTTCGGCAGCAACGTCCGATGCTGTCTGTATGTTCACTGTGTAGTACTTTAATAAATATCTTATTGTCACATCGAACTGATTCATCCCGTAGGCTATGATTTCAGCAGTTTGCCCTGTTTCATAATAGGTCTTCAGGATATGCAACTCTTTTTGGCTCTGATACAACGAGTGTATTATATTTGAGCGTTTGGCTGCATTCACCTTATCTGCACAGCGACTACTTAGGTCTGTCCTATACATGAGCTTGTAGCCTTCGTCAGTCTTAGACACTACGATGTCTGTAGGCATCTTCAGTACGTCGATGTTGTGAATCGCTGCATACAT
>JAEEGL014688997.1_pt1 | contig 16660 bp, 15 predicted proteins | sample 9134231 | NCBI WGS metagenome assembly JAEEGL01 (sample SAMN16246548, study PRJNA631951) | gut metagenome | biome: gut microbiome; feature: rumen; material: fiber-attached | host: Bos | place: Iran: Karaj | collected 2018-10 | reverse complement strand
GTGTTTTGGATGGCAGACTGCCGTCTTGATGCATCTGATTCAATATTTTTATTAATTCCATAATTATAATGTGCTAAAGGTTCTGTCTCCCAAACTCTTTGGGAAAGGAAGTTCTCGAAGTTCTTACGATATTTGACCTCAGGACGAGAGGCCACATAACATGGAACAAAATCAAAGATTGCCGCCTTGTCGGCATCGGAAAGTAGATACCACTTTTCCCTTATTGTTTTCACATCGCTTACAGGCTTACCGTAAAGTTCCCAGATAGTATCAAATGGATAGCGCTCCTCTATGAATAGCTTCATGGAAACAGTTGTTTTCAAGCCTTCACTTACAATATCACTATCATTATCATTTAGGATAACGTTAGGAATCCGTTGCTTTCCATTATTATCAATCGATGTCGGTGGATGCCTTCCTGCATCGAGAAGACTCTTTTCCCCATAGCATTTCCGCTTATGAGAATTTTCCCGATTTTTCCTGCATCTCTCTTCCCATTTCGCGCTTTCACGATCTATCAGAGCACGGAACAGCTCGAACACAGCTCCTATGCCTGTATCCTCTATCAACGGGAGTTCCTTGCCATTGACATACAAAAATATCAGCTTGAACAACTTACCTGCCTGTTCATCAGACAATGCACAGATAGCAGACATGAAATCCGCAAAAAGGACAAAGCTCTTCTTCTGGACCTTCTCGTTTATCATTTTATTCCTCATTTTGAATAATACGGTCAATATCTTTTGCATGGTACATCACCCGGTTTCCTACCTATATTATTTAAACGGGTGCTTTATCTGTTGGCATTTAGAATAGAAAAAAATACATTGTCGAATTATAATTACTATCAGATATGAATCCAAATCCCAATAAGGATACAACCAAATGTAATCCTGAAGAAGAATACGACAATCTGTTACAAGAGTTTCAGGATTTGAGTCAACCTCAAGAGACAATACAGAATGGTGACATCACCTCTCTCAAAGGTAGAGCGAAACAACTTTTGGTATGGATAACACTTCACAAAAACCATGTGGACCGTCACGAGCTGGCTGACATCTGCAAGGAGGGTATGGAGACCATTATGAAGATAATGAAAGCCACTAATAAGACTGACACTTCCGAGATGGATTTTGAACTGATGGTTTTGGAAGCTCGCAAGACAGCCTGCGAAGAGGCCTTCGCAGAGGATTTGAAAGGATTCGACAACATCACTCCAGAAATTATCGACAGCCTACCTCCACAAGTTCAGGTGTCAATCAAAACGAGAATTTCTAGGGCAAAATCAAACATATATGCAACCGTCGACACTGCAGATAGTATACTCAAAGAGATTGGAGACATGCACGACAAGGTGAAGGAAAATCGTGTCGATGATATCATTTCTCAAACTTTGGACACCATTCATTCATTTTCGGTGCTAAGAAAAAGCCCAATCCTCAGAGACCAACTGAGAAAATATATAAAGGAACACATTGAATACACAGAGTTCAGCGCTCTTGTTAAACAAGTAAACAATCTTTTAGATAATCAGCTACAAGTAGGTGGAACATTTATTAAAAGAGATGGATTGACTAATTCCATCCGTATTTATAATGAACAACTTGATTATTTAATAAAATTGAATTGTAATGAAAGCCAGAAGTTCTCTAAGATAAGCATTAATGATTTTCATCCAGAAGAATGGTCTTTAGACGGTGCTGATGAAACATTAATGTTGTTCAAAAAATATGATGATAAGTTGAGTGAAATGTGGTCCATAAGAAATACTATTATTTTAAGTATTGATAAAATTCAAAAAAAAACAGCACCATATATTTTCTATTTTCATGAGGGTAATTCTATTGAACTAAAACGCCAGAAACCTTCGCATATTGATATGGACACTTTTATAGATTATATAAAGGAGATTTACACGATTTATAGTGATCTTGATCGTATAAAACATAATTATTACGGATGCATGTTACCACATCCCGATGATAGATATCTGTCGTATTACAACAAAATAGTTGATGATTTGATAACAAAGATATCTTAAAGGAAGCCAAAAGGTTTTGGCACTTGCAATAAAAACAGATGGCAAAAACGACCAACACAACTATTTATAAACTAAATAGTTCAAATTGGGGACTTTGGAAGCAGAAATGCAAGATGACATGGGATACCTCCCCTGCCATATACTGGAGCATTCGTCAGTTGATAGAGAACCAATATACCCCCTGCCGTGAGAAGATGCTTTCGAGTATCTGCTATGCACATACAACTGTAACGAGCCCCGACAATCCAAAGGACTCTTTTGCATTTCCGTTGATACACAAATTCAGCGACTGTGTTGCAACCGCCTTCGATGATGAAGAAAATAACGGTTTGTTGCTAGATTTGGCATTACGTGCCATTCGCTGTTTCTTGCCAGGCGACGCGATAATATATCTTTTGGATTCTGATATTACTGGTGACTTTAATAAAATTGACCGCATCTTCTCTACATCTAGCAATATACAGTATGTGATTAGAGAATACGATATCGACAATATTCTTCATGACCTGGTTGAACTGACAGAGCAAAACAGAAAAATCATAAACATTGAGGTTTCCGATGTCATGTCGCACAACAGTATGTTTCCTAATTCATTTATTCCACAGCGATTTCTGTTCATCCGCAACATCGAATCCACACTTAACTACAGGCAGATTGGCCTATTGACATCCCTCATTCAAAACAACAATGCCGCAAAGGCTGGCATATATGTCTTTTTCAGTTATACGGGGAACCCAAGAGAAAACAAAGACGCGCTAAAGAGACTAATCGACATATCATCCCAGATTTCAATGAAACCAGTGTCGTTCTCCAAAGCAAAACCGACGCCAATCGTATTGCCTACTATTCAAGACATCAGAGATGTTGGTGACTGGTTGAAGAATCAAATACAGAGTAAGGTTCAAGTCTCTTTCAAAGACAAGATTGAGGCGGACTTAAAGTCCAGAACCCTGTGGCGGGATGAAAGTTGCAGTCCCAAGGATCGGATAAGCATACCGGTGGGTTACAAACCTGACAAGACCATACAGGAAATAGAGTTTCGTTTCTCGAGCGGTTGCCCACACAGTTATGTGGCAGGCAAAAGTGGATACGGTAAGACAATCCTGCTGCACAATCTAATAATTAATGGTGCTATCAAATATTCACCCGACCAACTTCAGTTCTATCTACTTGACTTGAAAGGCGCTGGATTAAGCTTCAATTACTATCGCCATTTGCCGCATGTGGCTGCATTGTCTATGGAAAACGACAGGTCATTCGCCATTAGTGTCTTGCAGAGGTTATCGGATGAGAACCAACGACGAGCCACGCTTTTTGCTCGGCAGCAGGTTACTAAACTTGACGACTACAATGACAAGGCTAGGTCGAAACAATTGCCAACCATGCCCTATATCATGTGTATTGTCGACGAGTATCAAGAACTGTTTCCCAAAAACGACAGTAAAGCCTCGGAGACAACAAAACTACTACAAAAAATCCTCAAACAGGGTAGAAGCCAAGGAATCATACTGATTCTGTGCACGCAGACACCTGAATCACTAGGAATGGGAGATCCCTCGAACATTGCCAACAGAATTGCTCTTCACCTGGACTTGCCCCATGATAGCACGGCCTTGTTGGGGAATGTTGCGGCAACAAAGCTGGCTAATGCCGGTGACGCAATCCTAAAAACAACAAGTATCGCGGAAAAGAGCACTAAGTTCAACATACCATTCCATGTCGCAAATATCGATGAGCGGAACGACCTGCCACGCTATGTGGTAAAACTAAACGAGATTCATTTGGCGCGCAACAATGGCACCGATCCCCTGAAGCATTTGGTGTTCGACGGGGCTAAGATTTCGAAGAACCCCTTTTGGCTGGACGGAGGGGCTCAAAAAAGAATTTTTCTTGGCGCACCACGCTTCTGCCGCGAAGAACATATCAGTATCTGTTTTCACCGCAATTCGAGAAACAATGTGTTGATGGTCGGTAACGATCGTTATTCCGCACTCCGACTGATTGCCCTGATAAGCTACCAGTTCGTGCGTTTGTACGACAACGGAAAGGTGTTTATAACCGATATGCAAAACGACGAGGAGCCTACTTACCGTGCACTCTCTTTCCTGACAGGAAAACAATACGACATCCAACTGTCAACACGCGAAAATCTTTCGGAAACAATAAACAAATTGCACGAAAAGATAAAAGTTCGTACGACACATGCCGACTCATACCCTGAGATGTTGTTCGCAATCATAGACTATAAACAACAACACTTGGACAAGGACATGTTGAAAAAGTTGAAATCTTTGATATGCGATGGCCCCAACACGGGCATCCACACCCTTGTTTACGGCTACAACAGCAACAATCTCTCAAGTATGCTGAATGACTTCTCCATGCAACTGTTAACTCAGTTCGAGATCAAGATTGGTCTCATGGGCGGTGAACCCGCGAAGAGTTTCTCCGACACCTTTACACATGCAGAACTGGTAGACAAGGCGGGCTGTGCACAAATAGCCGCCCCACGTACCATGATGGGAGAAAAGATTGAATCAAAGCTAGGCTACCCATTCTTGATTTACAATGAGTTGGGCGATGACAAGATAAAGGACGATATCCTTGCATCAATTTTCTCCGAATTTCAGTTACATGATTACGATATTATTTAGATAATTCAATCTGACGATGGGAATACTTGATTCTATCAACTTTGACACCTCTAATGTGGGTTATGATGATGGATATAAGGATGGATTGGCTGGAAAACCCAAGGACTTTGTCCATATGGTTCAATCCAAGACCGTCGCAAAATTCGCTCTCGGCGGCAATGCCGCCTTGGACTCTTATATCGAAGCCTACAAAAGAGGTTATGATAAGGGGCAGGAAGATAGTCATAGCATAAAAAAAATAGAACTAACAAAACAATCAAATATCAAAAAAAAGGATACTACAATGGAAGATGACAACATTTTGGAAGACGATTATTTCGTAGATAACGAGGAAGAATTTGATGAAGATCTCGAAGAAGAATGCCAAAGCATCATAAAAGGAATCAAGGCATTGGTTAAGCTGTATAATTTCCTGATTAAAGAATGTTGCGATAGGCTCCAGGGCATCAAGATGCCGCTTTCCGATCAGGTCAAGAATCTTTCACGGACAGGTGTTCCCATCGAGGCATGCCACAAGGTTAATCATGAATTCATTCCTGTCGATTGGGAAAATTTCGACGAACTTTACAACAATATAGTCGAGAATGATTTGATCCTTTTGGAACAGTTAATCAGAAAGCAGCAGCAATATTACGCGGCTGTTACTGACGAGGAATATGAACCGGCATTCTTCACCCTGAACGAAAAGATGGAATGCCAGACGAATATCATCCGCAGGGTCGATAACGGGACACAATCCTTGTCACTCCAGAAAAGCGGTTTCCAAGCCTTCATCAATTATCTTGACCGCCGTACAGAGGATATTCTCAAAATATGCTCCAAATACAATACATTCACGGAAAACCTTAGTGAAATAGGTTTACCTGAAGAATATCACGAACAATACAAAGAAGAATGTTATGAGGCAAACAAAGAACTTTTTGACAAAATTATCAATCACTTGCAACAAGACAAGGAATACCTGGAACAGTGCAGAGATAAACTGTCAACTGTTTGATAAAGTCAAAATCTTTTATTGCTTGTATTCTGAATCATAAGAATCATATGCTATAATATCGTTAATCAGAGAATTAGTAAATGCCGTCATACATTGCAAATAGAGTTTCTTCAAAAAACAATATTATCTTTCCTGATAAGCTAGAAATAGATTCTGATAATGTCATATATTACAAAGCGGCAATTATTGGATATCAGACTTTTGTGATGCCGATTAGGAATATTGCCAGTGTTTATGGACGTTTTGGCGTTTTCTTTGCAGATGTGGTTATCGAGAGTGTTGGAGGCAAACAAGTTGTTGCATCAGGATTTAGTAAGGCGGATGTGAGGGAAATTGTGCAACTTTTATCTGGAGTTTGCCAGTAGCAATTGACAAAATATTGTATTAATCGATTTTGAGAATCAAGTATATAGATTATATAACCGATATATTTTTAAAAAAAGTGGTATGGATAAAATATCATCTGTAATTCTGTTTGCAGTCATTGGCGCATTAGTTGTAATGTTCTGGCCATTACTAGTATTATATAAAGGGACAAAAAAACATAAATCAAAACAAGTTAAAAACATGAGTAGAAATGACTATTTTACAAATCAATCAAACCAGATGAATCAACGTTCTTCATCTGGTATTGACGAAAGTCGCCCTGCGACTATCGCTGTCATCTACAGAAGTGAGATGGATTACATCAGCAGGTGCATCCACGATTATCCTAACATTGAGACGGGAGGGCAATTGTTTGGGTTCGTCACTGAGTATGGCGCCCCAGTGGTTTGTTATGCAATTGGACCTGGACCGAGAGCTAATCATCAGCCTGCGCAATTCAATCAAGACACTGAATACTTACAGAACACCTATAATGAACTTAACAGAAGATATGGTTTGAGGTATATTGGCGAATGGCATTCACACCATCAATTAGGTCTGGCAAAACCCAGCGGGGGCGATACCCAAACGGTTGTATACGGCATTAAAAGGAGAAATTTCAGGCATTTTTTGCTTTGCATCGGAAATTGTGACAGCAATCAGCATTCCACGTTGAATGCTTTCACATTTCACCTCGATGATCCATTCAACTATTTTCATGCTCCTTGGAAAATAATAGAAATGGAAAGCCCATATCGCCCCATCATTGATAGGGATTTGAGTGATTGGTTATGCCATCCGAGGACACAACGTGCAAGTTATGGTTCAATTTATATTATTACGGATTCAGGCACTACCTCCAGGATTACCCCTAAATATACGGACGAGTATTGGCTGAATGACAAGGCAAACAATGTTATTCTCAAGCGTATTATTGATTTTCTCACCAACTATGAAAATGAGAGCACGGTTAAGCCCATGTTGGACGGCCAAAAATATGTCCACTTGATGGTTCAAAGAGGCAATCACCAAGAACGGATTGTTTTCGGAAACCAATTTCCAAACGAGGCCCCCAAAATAGAGGTAACAGAAGGTGTTTATGTAAACGACACGGCTGTATGGCAATACGATGGGAATATCTTTGATAGTTTCGTGCGGTATTATGATGACCTTTTTAAGAAGGAGACATATGACTCTTGATGGTAATTTTAGTTGATATAATATGAAAGATCTGATTTGTGAAATAGGAATTACCGAGAAACAACTGGAAAAATTTATCAACTCTTCCCAAGAAGTTATTCTCGGGAATATTGGTAGAGAATTAATCTATGATCCCGATTTTAGGGATTTTATACCTATCCCAAACTTTGACCATTCAAGTATAGAAAGTACCCCCGTTTACATCTACAAAGGTGAGGCAAGTGATAATCCGCAAAACACTTATATAATAGAAAACATTCAATCCGAGCGGCCTAAAGCATATTATGTTTATTCCGATGGCATCAAAAAAGAAGTGAAAGTGCGTCTTATTGGCAAAGATATTGCTGAGCCCAAGGATGAGTGGAACCTTGAAGAGGTTATGGGGAAAGTTGCAATCGACCCATTCGGCGCAACAACGAGCGGTGAATTGCAAGTGACCGCAGTGACGAGCTTTGGTGATGGGCCACTCTTTATCTCTAAATTAATCGATGCCGAATATGTTACCGAAGCCATCGTCATTAAAAACGATTTGGATGAATTCAATAATTCATCGGAGACGATAGCTTATGGCGATATTTTATGCGAAGATTGGACTCGTAGTCATGTGACTAAGGATTTCGAGCTTACTGCTGTTACGTTAAGAATGCTTTCGATAGCGGTTCCAACTCTTGATTATAGCGTAGTATTCTATAAAGGAAAAGATAATAATTATCAACCTGATACATTTGTTGTTGAAGACATTCAAACGGGTAGCCCCAAGGTTTTCTATGTTGATTTAGAGGGTGTAAAAAGAGAAATTAAAAATGTTCGTTTTGTGGAGTTATCAACAAATGAACTTTGCGAAACAGTCCCTAAGGACATTGTTGTATGGGCTAGTGTCTGGGATTATGAATTGGAGCATTTCATTAATTCTTCCGAGATGGTTATTAGAGGAAGTTCTCGGGGTTCGAGAGTACCCTTCTACGATAAAACCACAGATGCGTTTGTCAATGGTTATTGTTATAATTTATATACGAGACCATCTGCAGATTTCAGCAAAAACAATGTTTTGTTTTTCAAGGAGCAAGCAAATGATTGCCCGCCAAACACTATTGTGGTTGAATGCGTTCAAACCCAACACCTCAAAGCTTTCTATATTGAAGATGATGGGGTAAAAAAGGAGTTAGAGTTTAAGATAGAATCTCTCGAACGACCTCTTGTTGCCGATGACTTTAAAGAACCGTACCAATGGGATTCTTTTGATGAGATTCATCTTTTCCGAAATCAAATGGAGGAGATAAAGAACTCCCCCCAATCGGTTGTTCTTGGACATACAACATTAGGTTCTGTCAGCGAGGGCGTTATTGGCGTAGTGTTGGAGCTTAACCCTGCAATTTTTGGATGCTATGGTAGATATTGTAATACAAATGTGTATTTGCACTAAGGCAAAGCAGACGATTATCAGCAAAATTCAATTGTTGTAGAAAATGTATTATCTGAGCAGCCGAAAGCTTTTTTTGTCAAAACTAATGGTACAAAAAAAGAGCTTCAGGTGTTTTTTAAGGATGACTGGGAGACTATTATCGTTTACCGAAATGAGATAAATAAGTTCCTAAATTCATCCCAAGTGATTGTTGCTGGAAGTATAAATCCAAATCCATGGGAAGGTTGGTTCTGCGCCGAAGATTGTGAAGAAGGTAGTCGGCTGCTGTATATTAAAGGTTTTTTGTTGCATACACTACAATCCAATGATTCCGCAAAAAACAACGTCTTGTTTTTCAGAGATAAAGCAATTGATTACCCGTCAAACACTTTCGTTGTGGAAAATGTTAAAACTGGACACCCCAGAGCTTTCTATGTTAAGGCTGATGGTTCGATAAGTGAGAAGAAGATATATTTTTATGAAAAACCGAAAAAACTCTTTCATGGACCTTCCGTTGATGGTGAAAAGGAGCGGGTCTTCATATCCGAGTATGAAATTCGCGTGTTTGTCAAGTCCCCTCAAACAGTTAGTTTGGGAAGTAGGTTTTTTGACTCCTCTGGTTTGGTGTATAATCCTTTTGAGGGTGAATTAACACCTCGTCTAATATTGCGCTTTCAACCATCATCCGATCCTGACAAGAACAACGTGCTGTTTTTTAAGGGGAAAGCGGTTGACTATAAACCGAACACCTATGTTGTGGAGGATGTGCAATCCGAATATCCAAAAGCTTTCTATGTTGAAGAGGATGGGGCAAAAAGAGAATTGGTACTGAGATTATTATGACGTTTTGGAAATATTCAATTAACAGTTTCATTAAACAAATTGTATTATGATTACAAATGAAAGATTAAATCTAGAAAAGAGCGTGTTGCAACGCTATCTGCCTTCGAACACGTATGTGTTCAAAGACATCTCAACGAGTAACCCGTATGTATTAATGGCGGCGAAAACTAACCGTGGCCATGTTTACACCTTGCGTATTGATTTGGATGAATTTCCTAATGATGTCCCTCACGCATTTGTAACGAAAATGCTGAGGACAAAGGATGGCGAAGTTATGGATGACTGCAGCGCTTCAATGCATACGCTTTCCTCTGAGTATGGTTACACAAGGATTTGCCATTATGCACCAAGCGCATGGACACCCAACGTGTCCATTTACAAGGTGTTTATCAAGTGCCGTTTATGGTTGGAGATGTATGAACTCCATCTGCAAACTGGCAAACCAATGGACTATTATTTAAATCATCAAAGTTAAACATTATATTATTATTTATTATGGGACAAGACTTAGAAAAACTGGGCGAAGATGTTCGCGTACAGGGTGGTCAAGGTACTGGAGAAATGACCGACTTAGTGTATAACAATGTAACAGGAGAGTTCGAATCTGTACCTAAGGGATCAAGGGTAAGCTCTGACGAAATGCCTGTTACTGACATGACGGAAAAAGGGTTTTATATATTATAAGTTTGTTATGAAATCTATAGTATATATCGATATGGAAGAGTTGAAGAAGTTCTTCAACTCTTCCATATCGCACGTCGTTGGAAAGTCTTATGAATGGGAAAATGAAAACGTGATTCATTTTCACACAACTCCTACGCTTCATGCTTACGGTAAAGTGCAGGAGGTCACTTTTTACAAAGGAAAAGCTCCCGACAATTGCCAAAGTGCTTATGTCGTGGAAGTCACTCACAACGATAACGATTTGCAAGCTGAGGCTTTTTGTGTGGATGGCAACAACACCAAGACTCCTATGGAGGTGAATTACATTCCCTCGAAAGAAGATTTGTATTCACGCAACAAAGGAATTCTTGAGATTAACATTCTTGAGCATAAGAGGGTGATGATTGTCGGATTAGGTAGTGGCGGCTCCTATATTGCCATTGAGTTGGCAAAGGCAGGTGTGGGAGAATTCGCTCTCTTTGATTTTGATAGGGTAGAACTCCATAACCTTGCCCGCCATACTGCCACACTCAAAGACCTGGGACGCCTTAAGACCGATGTCATCGAGGAATCCATCCTTGGAAAGAACCCGTATGCCAAGGTGGAAAAATTTGCCATCAACATCAATGACGATTTGGAACTGATGGAGAAGGAAGTTGCCAAGGCTGACATTGTGATTTGCGCTACCGACAACAATTTGAGCCGATTCAACCTGTCAACGGTATTGGCTCACCAGCAGAAGATAGGTATCTTTGGCCGTGCTGTAACCCGTGCCGAGGGAGGCGATGTGTTTAGGTATCGTCCCGGTGGCCCTTGCTATTGCTGTTTGATAGGAAACCAATGGTTTGCACAAGCGCAAGAGGAAATCACCAATTTAGAGAGTGCGCGGCGCAATGGACAAATTGCTGCGTACGTATCGGACGAAGATGCCGATGCTATTGTTCAAGTTGGACTGTCGGCTGACATTGAGCCGATTTCTAACATGATAGTTAAACTCACACTGATGGAATTGTCACGTGGTGCGCAATCAGGCATCTCATGCTTGGAGGATGAACTGGTTTATGACTATTATATGTGGGCCAACCGCCGTGAAAGACGTCACAAGAACTGGGCAGCTATGCCTGGTGCTGGATCCAAGCCTACCATCATGCGTTGGTATGGCGCACGTATTAATCGTAATGAGAATTGTAGCCTTTGCTCAAGGCATGAGGTGCATTTGGATGAGGGAGAAGGTTTAAAGGGAGAATGTGGAGACCTCATTCAAGACACCGACATGTCTGATGTTACACTTGAGGAGTAATTATGCCTATACGAATCAAAGTAAAACCGAAAGGCCCCAACGACACGTCTGAAAGCACAATAAATATTGGCTCTGCCAAAAGATTGTCAGGGAAAATATTTGTGCTTTCAGTTTTCGTGGCTCCCTATTCCAATCCATGGCTGCCAGCTGACATAGAAAGGCAGAAGCAGAAGGTTTTCGAGGCAGAGCGTTGGCTTAGGGTGCAGGCATTGCGATATGGGAAAAACGTGGAATTTGTCAATTCTGCCTTTGGCGCAGATGGCAGCTTTTTGGACAACGAGATGCCTAATGTTTACGATTCTGTAGTAAAAAAATTCCTATATCCAAGCGAAGTGTTGATTAAAATGGGATTTAGAAGCAAAGAAGCATTCGTGGATTGGGTAAGAGCAAAACAAGGATGCACCCAATGCCTTGCCATTGTTTTTTCAAACACCCAAGGGCGCAGTTATGCATCCCCCATAACAAAAGAGCTTTATGCATACGATTCAAATGAATTCAATCTGGAATGCTGCTTTCTGTATAGATATCACACGGGTACAGACATAGAAACAAATGCGGCTGCCATCGCACACGAGATGTTGCATTTGTTTGGTGCTTGGGATTTATATGAAGATGATGACAATCATACTCGAGCCAGAAAAACCGTTGTGATGTTTCCCAATTCAATCATGCTTCATTCGCATTGTGATATATGGGAGCTCCAGATTGACGAGATTAACGCATGGTTGGTTGGCTTAAAAGAACAAGGTAAAGATTGGTACAGGTGGTTTGAGCCTGATCAAGATAATTATGAATGTGAATAAATGAAAACTAATGGGAAAAAAGATTGTATTTAACAAGAGAACAGGCGAGTTTGAAGAAACAAATACAAAAAGAGGCTGCGGCTGTGTGGTTGCCATAATTATCGCCACCATTGTAGCTTATATGCTTTTCTTCGCTTAGCAAAGACAAATAAATGGTACTATGACAATTGACTATTAAAATTTACCAATAAATCGCAATGCGATTGGTAAAGCTGTTTCGCTCGCTAAACAATGCGGATATGCTGCCGTTGAACCACAAGTCCTGATGGTGGCCATTCATCAGGAAGACAAAGAAAGATTCCTGTTTCTGCTGGAACAAATTGGCGTTGACAGCAACGCGTTCTTCTCTGCGGTTACCAATATGTTACGATCAATTCCACGCGCACAGACATCGGAACTGCCATTGAGTCAAAAATTACTAGATGTCTTGCAAAAATCGATGGAACTCTCGTAACGAGGAGCACATAGTCTTGTCGCTCTTGAATACATTTTTGGGGGCATTTGTCGAAGCATCAAATGGTGTGAATGCAGTTGTGCGGCAAAGTGGTATTACCTCACAGAAAATGGCCGACGCTGTGCATGAGGTGCGGCGATTTAAGCTTAATCCCGAAAAGAAGGACTTGTCTTGTTTTTGTGATCCAACTAACAATTTGACAGACATTGGAGGTTTTGTGGTACCCAATAGTCATAATTGTAAAGAAATTGCTTAATACTGGATGAAGTGAACAAAATTTGATAAAAGAACAAACAAAATTCAATAGTATGGATTATTCAAGATTTACCAATAAATCGCGCAATGCAATCAGCAAAGCTGTTACGTTGACAAAACAATGCAGCTATGCAGCCGTTGAACCTCAAGTGATGATGGTTGCGGTGCTTCAAGAAGGGAACGACATGGTGCCTTTCCTTTTGAATCAGATGGGCGTTGAAAAAAACGCTTTTTTCTCAGCAGTGAGTGAGTCTATTGCGTCTATTCCTCGAGCGAACAATACCGAGCCGAGTTTTTCGAATGACTTACAGATGGTTTTTCAGAAAGCTATAACGCTTGCTGAACACGACCATAATCAAGTAGTCGCACTTGAATACATCTTTTGGGCATTCGTGGAATCACCAAACACCGTGAATGGGGTGATGAGACAATTTGGCATTACTCCTCAAAAAATGGCAGATGCGGTTCATGTGTTCCAACATGGAGATGAAGAGCAAGAGAGCCATGTTGACCCTGAAGGAGAGAACCTTCCGAACCTGCATAAATATGGTTCCAACTTAATTCATTTAGCTGAAGAAGGTAACATTGAACCGGTGATTGGCAGAGACGAGGAGATCAGGAGAATACTACAGATTCTTTCACGTAAAACAAAAAACAATCCTGTGCTTGTTGGTGAAGCTGGAACAGGTAAAACCGCCATTGTGGAAGGACTTGCCCATCGCATCGTCCGTGGCGATGTGCCCCAGGAGCTTTGCAATATCAAATTGTATTCTTTGGATATAGCTTCTCTCATTGCTGGCGCACAGATGCAAGGTGAGTTTGAGCAAAGGTTGAAAAAGGTAATTGAAGAGGCTGAATCCGATTCCAATATTATTCTCTTTGTTGATGAAATCCATCTGATTATTGGAGCTGGGAAGTCGGGGGGCGCTATGGATGCCGCGAACATATTGAAGCCTGAACTTGCCCGTGGCATATTGAAAATAATCGGAGCTACCACCTTGGACGAGTACCGCCAGTATATTGAAAAAGACAAGGCGTTTGAGCGCAGGTTCCAAAAAGTGTTGGTCGATGAACCTGATGTGGAATCGGCAATTGCCATTATGCGTGGCATCAAAGGAAGGTTTGAGAAACACCATCACGTAAAGATTATGGATGATGCCGTCGTGGCCGCGGTTAACCTCTCGCACAGGTATATTTCAGACCGTTTTCTTCCTGACAAGGCTATTGACCTGCTTGATGAAGCAGCATCCAGCATGCGCATCGATCGCTCTTCGGCCCCCCACGACCTCGAGATGCTGAAAAGCCAAATTCGCACCAAGGAAATCGAAAAGGAATCCTTGATTCAAGATGGAAACACCGAATCCTCGGAGGTGATTCAAAACCTGAACCGGGAAATAGCTGAATTGCGTGAGAAAGAGAATGTCCTTAATGCCAAATGGCAAAATGAGCGAAGACTGTTGGAACTGGTACAAGAGAAGACCGCTCAGCTGGAGCGTCTTGGCGTGAATCGAGAGGCGGCGGAAATGCAAGGCCGTTACAGCGAAGCCGTCGAGTTAAAAAGAAGGGAAGACCAACTAAGGAGAGACATTGAAACGATGACTGCTGAGATTGATGATAATGACGACACAATCCTGAAAACCGCTCTTGATGAAAAAGACATTATGAAGGTCGTTACCGCTTGGACGGGAATACCGATGACCAACTTGACCCAAGACGAAAACGAGCGTTTGTTACACATTGAGGAATACCTCCACCAATCGGTTGTGGGTCAAGAACAAGCCGTGAAAGCTGTCTCGGATGCCATCCGCCGCAATCGAATGGGATTAAGCGACCCCGACAAACCTGTCGGTACTTTCCTCTTCTTGGGAACAACGGGAGTTGGAAAAACAGAGTTGAGCAAGGCTTTGGCCGAATACCTCTTCAATAGCCGTGACATGATGGTGCGTATCGATATGAGTGAATATCAACAGGAGCATTCTGTCGCCCGTCTTTTCGGAGCTCCTCCAGGATACGTGGGCTATGATGAAGGTGGACAGTTGACTGAGGCTGTCAGGAGAAAACCATATAGTGTTGTACTATTTGATGAGATAGAGAAAGCACATCCAAAGGTATTTGAGACATTACTCCAGGTCTTGGATGATGGTCGTATGACTGATGGACAAGGACGTGTTGTTGATTTCAAAAATACGATCATTATTATGACTTCAAATATGGGGCAGGATGTTATCTTAAATACTCTTACAGGTCAAAATTTCTCCCCTGAGCTTATAGAAATGACATCTGAACAGGTTCTTATGAAGTTAAAACAGAGAGTCGCTCCAGAATTCATCAATCGAATTGATAATACAATAATGTTCCTACCTCTTACACAGGAGGATATCCGAAAGATAGTTGAGTTACAACTGGAGTCATTAAAAAAGAAAATTGTATCCAACGATTTGCATGTTACGTTTGATGATTCTGCTATTGATCTCATTGCCCATAATGGCTATAAACCAGAATATGGAGCTCGTCCTGTGAAAAGAGCAATTAAAGAACTTGTTATTGATGCATTGAGCATTTCCCTCCTCCGTCAAGAGGTCGTAAAAAATACTCCAATCAGAATTTCCGCAGTTAATGGAAGTATAGTAATTTGTAATCAATAATTCATAAAAATCAATCTCTAGTATAGAGCATAATCAGAAAATTCTTTAATACATAATGTTAAATATTTGCAAATAATTCCACAACAACCTTATCATTATGGCACTTCGGTTCAATAAAAAAACAGGCATGTTTGAAGAAGCTTCAAATTCTTCTAATGAAAATAGCAACGTTGAAACTATCGGCGGACTCATAATGCTAATAATTAGCGTATGCGTCTTTTTCTTTTATGCAAAAGCAAAGTTTGGAATAATAGGTGGGATTTTCTATTCTCTTTTTTGGTATTTAACAATCCCAACACATTATTTCTTTTTTTAATTGGGATGGTATGACTTCCGATATTATCCAGACTGTCTTTTCCTGATTTCACTGACAGTTTTCATCAGGTTAAACTAAAATTACTTGTTAAAATAGTTTGCCCCTTGCTGTAAACTTTTTATAGTTGTCAAACTTTCCTGAAGGACTTGACAGTAGGTGGTAGGTACAGAAATATTAGACAAAACATGAGTACAACTTTAGATAGTTTTATGTATGTCATGGTTGAAAACTGAGCATCAAGAGGGTTTAGATGATAATTTGCTGAAACGATTAAATAAAAAACAACACTAGTGTCCACTAAAAATGGACGAGTTTAAAATTTAAATAAATCAGGTTCACCTGAACCGCTTCGGTCTTTGTCATTTTTGAATATAGTTTTGTCGAAGAGATCTCTGAGATGCGTTGTGTCAGTGAGTGACATGCTGAGGATTTGCAGCACCTCATAAGTGCTTCTATCTAGTCGCATATCATGCTGCACAATGGCAACGAGGCAGTAGGCACAGATGGCAGAGTAAATCTGTATTCTGACAGCATTCTCGGTCGTGCTCCAGAACTTCTTGATTTTGAGGTGCTGCTTGAGCCACTTGAAGAACAGCTCAATCTGCCAGCGGTTCTTGTAGAGGTCGGCAACCTGCTGTGCTGTGAGCTCCATTGCGTTAGTCAGGAACATGAACTCACGACCTTGCTCCTCATCGAAGAATCGTACAAGCCTAAGATGCTC
>JAEEGL013964083.1_pt1 | contig 16660 bp, 15 predicted proteins | sample 9134231 | NCBI WGS metagenome assembly JAEEGL01 (sample SAMN16246548, study PRJNA631951) | gut metagenome | biome: gut microbiome; feature: rumen; material: fiber-attached | host: Bos | place: Iran: Karaj | collected 2018-10 | reverse complement strand
GCAGGATTGGAATCGGCCATGGCGCCATACAGGGTATTGAGACTGTAGAGGAACGAATCCCGAATGGGCATACCGGTGCGCTCGGTCAGATCGTCGAGATTCCCCAGCAGGGGGATGCTGCGGTAGACAACGCCGGGTCTTTGTACAAAGTCGTTCGGAACACGGCGGCATTCATCCGTGCCCCGCAGATCGATCACGGTGCGCACGCCGGCCGCCTCGATCGCCGCAAGGTCGCTTTCCGGAAGCCCGCCCAGCAGGTCCGAGCGCCAAACGCGGCCATAGGCCGTCACGCCGCCGTCTCCGGCATAGCCGCCCAGATCACGCAGGTTCCATGCCTTTGTCAGGGGAAGCCTTCTCAAAGGGAGCATGCAATCCCTCCTGGCGGCCAAAGGGCCGTTTTTTCAAGCATCTATCATTATACCGGGTTTTTCCAGAAAAAACAAGAGAAGAAGGGCGGCGGTTTTTGGAAAAGGGCGGGTGCATAAGGAATGCAGCCTTGCAGAGAACGGAAAACCGCTGGCGGTTCTTCTCACACAAAGATGCGGAGCTCCTTGCGAGAGACAGAACAGCGCGAGGGAACCTCTTCCGTACTTTTTTCGACCAAGTGAGTAGAAAGCACAACCCATCTACCCATTGAAAGGAGAAAAACGAGATGCAAAAGAGGATGCTTGCGCTTGGAATGGTTTTGATCTGTCTGCTGCTTTGGACCGGATGCGGAAAGCTCGGCACGGCCTCGCAGGGAGGCGAAGAGGCGGATGCGCTGAAGGAGCGCGTGCTGGAACGCATGCAGACCCTCACAGCCGACGATGTCAAATGGCTTGACGGACCCTTTGCCCCCGTTTCGACCCAGCAGTTTTCCGATGTGATGCAGGCAGCCGCCGCGCATCAGATCGATTTTGAAGAGGAGGAACCGCCCTTTCACAGAGACTATTACACCCTGACCGCCTATCTCTCCGGAGGACCGGAGGGCTACAGCTCGGAAGACGAGCAGTTTACCCTCTTTGCGGGGCTGGAGGAGGATTTTGTCACTGTCCGCTATCATGGAAAGGAGGGGGAGAACGCCATCCTCTGGTTCTCGGACGGCGATCTGTACCGCCTGATCCGCAACAGCTATCACAGTGAGAATGCAGTCGACGAGACGGCCTACGCCCCCTATCGGGAAAGGATCGAGGCGCGGGCGCAGGAGGCCGTGGAGCATTCCGGCGACGCGGTCGGCGCAGCCCCCTTCAGCGGGTATGAGGTGGTGGCCTTCATTCCCGTGGATGCCTTTGAGACCTCCGACGGCAGCTATACGGTGTATGCGTGGGACGTGGCCTTTCTGACAGACGATCCGGATGCGGTCTGCTGGGCGGGCGGCATGTATCTGGATGCCGAAGCAAGAGTGCGGGCATATGAGCAGGAGACCTACTTTGCCGTAAAACGGGAGCAGGACGGGACCGAGAAGGTTCGCTTTTTGTTCTGGGATCTGTTTGCGGGCCCCGACGAGGAGACCGGCCGTGCAAACGCGCGCAGCGCGGTGGAGCAGGCCTTTGCGCCAAAGGAGAGCTGAGCACAAGGACGGCCCTTCCTTTTGAAAAACCAGGGCGGGCGGCCGCGGCCGGAGACAGCCGGCTATACAGCGGCCGCGCCGCCCTGGTTTTGGTTTGAGCGCTTCTGTCCCGAAACCTGCGCTGCAAGGTAAGATTTTCTGCTCTGGCCCTTGTCGTGGGGTGAAAAATCGAGTATAATAAAGTTTATCATAACAGGAAGAGGCAGGCGCTTCCCTCAAGCGGAAGGCTTGCCGTGTTTCCAACGGGAGTGTAAGCAGAAAACATGGGAACGAAAAAGGACGAAAAACTGGTCCAGGAGATCACCTCGCGCGAGGTGGACTTTGCAAAGTGGTATACGGATATCGTGAAAAAAGCGGAGCTGTGCGACTATTCCAGCGTGCGCGGCTGCATGGTTCTGCGCCCCTATGGCTATGCCATCTGGGAAAACATTCAGAGGATCCTCGACACAACCTTCAAGCAGCTCGGACATGAGAATGTCATGATGCCCCTGTTCATCCCCGAGAGTCTGCTCCAGAAGGAGAAGGAGCATGTGGAGGGCTTTGCCCCCGAGGTGGCGTGGGTGACGATGGGCGGCAGCGAGCAGCTGGCCGAGCGCCTTTGTGTGCGTCCCACCTCCGAGACCCTTTTCTGCGAGCACTATGCCAATGTGATCCACTCCTATCGGGATCTGCCGAAGCTCTACAATCAGTGGTGCTCCGTGGTGCGCTGGGAGAAGTCCACGCGCCCCTTCCTCCGCACGGCAGAATTCCTCTGGCAGGAGGGGCACACCATGCACGCCACTCCCGAAGAGGCGATCGCCGAAACCGAGCGCATGCTCGACGTCTATGCCGACTTTGCCGAGCAGCAGCTTGCCATGCCGGTAATCCGCGGCCGCAAGACCGATAAGGAGAAATTTGCAGGCGCCGAGGCCACCTACACCATCGAGGCCATGATGCACGACGGCAAGGCCCTGCAGTCGGGCACCTCCCACTATTTCGGCGACGGGTTTGCCCGCGCCTTCGATATCACCTTTGCCGACCGCGACAATCAGCTCCGGCATCCGCATCAGACCTCCTGGGGCATGTCCACCCGCATCATCGGCGGCATCATCATGACCCATGGCGACGACAACGGTTTGGTTCTGCCCCCCGCCGTGGCCCCCATTCAGGTGGTCATCCTGCCCATCGCCTTCCACAAGGGCGGCGTGCTGGAGGCGGCGCAGCGCGTGCAGGAGCAGCTTCGGGCCGCCGGTCTGCGCGTGAAGCTTGACGACAGCGATGCAACGCCGGGCTGGAAGTTCTCGGAGTATGAGATGAAGGGCGTTCCGCTGCGCCTGGAGATCGGCCCCAGAGACCTCGAAAACGAGAGCTGCGTGGTGGTCTCGCGCGACAACAGAGAGAAAACGGTGGTGCCGCTTTCCGAGCTGACCACCCGTCTGCCGGAGCTTCTGGAGGCCTACCGCGCCCGTCTTTACGAGAGTGCGCTCAAGAATCGCGAAGCGCGCACCAGCACGGCCCTCACCATGGAGGAGCTCATGGAACAGGCCAAGGGCAACGGCTTTATCAAGACCATGTGGTGCGGCGACCTCGCCTGCGAGGAGACCGTGAAAGAAAAGGCTGGCCTGACAAGCCGCTGCATGCCCTTTGCTCAGGAGCATCTGAGCGATGTTTGTCCCATCTGCGGCAAGCCGGCCAAGACCATGATCATCTGGGGCAAGGCCTATTGAGTCCCTGCCGTCCGGCAGCGAAACGGTTTTCCGGTTGAACCAGTTCCGCGAAGAAACATATCCGCTCTGTGCGGGAGCGGTATGTGCGCGGCTGCGCGTGGAGACGCCGCCATGTCGAAAGCCCGGCGCCTTCACGCGCGGCCCCTTGATTTGAAAAAGGAGAAAAAGCGTGCTCTTTTGCCGCGCAGCGGTTGATTTGCAGCCGATTCAACAAGAAAAAGGAGTTTGATGACCCCCTATGGACAGCGACAGTTGGTTGCCCATATTCGCAATCGCGGCCCTGATTCTGGCGGCCTGCTATTTTGCCATGGCCGAAACGGCTTTGGCCAGCGCCAATCGGATCCGCATCAAGAGCCTTGCGGAGGATGGAGACCGCCGCGCCGTCAAGGTTTCGGCCCTGATCGACAATTTCGACAAAACGCTTACCACTCTTTTGGTGGGCACCAATATTGTTCATATTGCCTGCGCATCCCTGACCACGCTCTTTGTAACGCGGTTGTGGGGTTCGGGGGCGGTTGTCGTTTCCACGGTCGTGCTGGCGATTGTGGTCTTTTTTGTTGCGGAGATGCTTCCCAAGAGCTTTGCGCGCTCTTATCCGGAGCAGACGGCTCTGGCTCTCGCCCCCTCTCTGCGTCTGATTCTCACGCTGCTCACACCGCTCTCCTTTCTGTTTTCGGGGATTTCCAAGCTGCTGACCCGTCTCTTTGGCGAGAAAGAAACCCCCACGGTGACCGAGGACGAGCTCTACGACATCATCGAGTCGATCGGCGAAGAGGGCGGGATTGAGGAAGAGGCCTCCCGCCTTATTCACTCGGCCCTGGAATTTGACGATATCACCGTGCAGCAGGTGCTGACCCCCCGCAACCGGATGATCGCCCTCTCGATCGACGATTCTCCCGAGGAGATTCTTTCTGTGATTCGGGAGTGCCGCCATTCCCGCCTGCCGGTTTACCGGAAAACTCCCGACAATATCGTGGGAATCCTCAATATCCGGCGCTACCTCAAGGCCTATCTTGCCCGGTCGGCCGGTCTGTCGCTTTCCGAGCTGCTGGATCCACCCTATTTTCTGCCCAGAAAGCGGCGCATCGACGACGCGCTCAGCGATATGAGCGCCCACAAGCAGCATCTCTCGGTGGTGCGTGACGATTTCGGCGGTGTGCTGGGCATCGTCACGGTGGAAGACATTCTGGAGGAGCTGGTGGGCGAGATCTGGGATGAAGACGACGATCCCGTGCAGGAGCTGAAAGAGCGCGCCGTGAGGAATCCGGCGCTCAAGGCCTTTGAGCGGGAGAAGACGGGAGAGACGGAGGATGCGTCCTCCCTGCAGGAGGAGCGGTCGCAGCCTTGAGCCGCCTGCGCGGATTTGCGCCGCAGTTTGCGCCGGAGAGAATCCGGCAGAGTCCGCATGCCAGGGCGGCGTGCGGCAATTCAAATATAACAGGAGTTGATTGGTCTTATTATGGACAGTTGGCCTACCATCGCCCTATCCATGCTGGTTCTCATTCTGTGCTCGGCCTTTTTCTCGGGCTCTGAGATCGCCTTTGCTTCGGTCAACCGGATGCGGATCAAAAAGGCGGCGGAAGAGGGCGGACTTCGTGCCCGTGTGACAGAGAAGATCGCAGAGCACTACGACAAAACACTGGCAACCGTGCTGATCGGAAACAACCTGGTCAACATGGCGGTGTCTTCGGTTGCCACCCTTGCCGCCATCTCCTTTGTGGGAGAGGCAAAAGGCCCGTCGCTGGCAACGCTTGTGAGCACGGTGCTCATCCTGATTTTCGGAGAGATCACCCCGAAGATTCTGGCAAAAAAGCACTGCGAAGGCTTTGCGGGAGCCGTTGCACTTCCTCTGCGTCTGATCATGCTGCTGCTGGGCCCGCTGGTGGCGGTGGTGATTTGGCTGGTCGACCGTGTGTCGCTGCTATGGGGCGGAAAACCGCAGCCCGCCGCCGTGACCGAAGACGAGCTGGTCACCCTGATCGAAACAGTGGAAGACGAGGGAGTGATCGACGAGGAGCGCAGCGACCTGCTGCAGTCTGCCATTGAATTCTCAGAGATCGAGGCGCAGGAGATCACGACCCACAGGGTGGACATGCTGGCGATCGATATCGAGGAATCCCCCGAGGAGGTGGAGCGCATCGTCAATCGCTCGCCCTTCTCCCGGATCCCGGTTTATGAAGACAGCGTGGATAACATCATCGGCGTGCTCCAGCTCAACCATTACTACAAGAAGCGGCTGGAGGGCGAGGTATTCGACCTGCGCGAGATTTTGACCGAGCCCTGTTTTGTGCCGCAGTCGCTGCGCCTGCCAAGGGTCCTGGCCGAGATGAAGCGGCGCAAGCTGCACCTTGCCGTGGTGGTCGATGAATACGGCGGCACGCTGGGCATCATCACGATGGAAGACGTGCTCGAGCAGCTGGTGGGCGAGATCTGGGACGAGACCGACGAGATCATCGACGAGTGCCGCCAGATCGACGAAACCCACTATGAGGTGCGCGGCTCCATGAGCATCTATGATTTTCTCGAGCGGATGGAGCTCGACGATCACGACTTCGAAGAGGAATTTGTCACGCTTGGGGGATGGGCCATCGACGTACTTGAGGGATTCCCCAAGCCGGGCGACCATTTTGAATACAAGAATCTCACCATCACGGTGACCGAGATGGAGGAGCTGCGGGTGACCCGCCTGCTGGTGGAGCGCCGTCCGCCCGAGGAAGAGGACGAATAGAAAAAGTAAAGCCCCTTCGGGCCGCGGCCGGAACGAAGGGGCTTTTCAAGTGGTTTGCCTGAAACAAAAAAGAGCGGATGTTGCACGGTTGTGCAACATCCGCCCCTGTTGTTTTGGAAAGGCCAAAAGAAAGGAACATCGAGGAAGGGATCAGAGAGAAAAGACCGGCAGGCTGAAGACCAGCCCCGCCGCGATGCCGCAGAGATAGAGCAGCGCCGTCACACGGAAGCTCTCGCGCAGAGAGTTTCCCCGAAAGAGGGTCACAAGTCCCATGCCGGCGCTGGTGCACAGGCCGGCCACCGCCGCGCCGAAGCTCAGGCTCCCGTCGAAAAGCAGCTTGCTCAGCAGCACCGAGGCGGCGCAGCTCGGGATCAAGCCAAGCAGCCCCGCGACAAAGGGCTGGAGCAGGCTTCCGGTGAGGAGCAGCGAGGCAAGCCGCTCCTCGCCCAGATAGGACAGAACGAGATTGAGCGCCAGCATCACGGCAAACAGCAGGAAGAAGACTTCGCCGGTTCTTCGCAGAGCAGCCCTGAGGATCCCGCCGGGGCGCTCGGTATGGGCGCAGTCCTCATGCAGCTTGCGGACCGGCATACGGCTCCGCTTGAAGAAAAGATCGATTAGCAGACCGGAGAGGACGCCGACCGTCAGCTTGACCGCCACGAGTCGAACGGCCAGCGGGGCCCCGCCCGGATAGGCCAGCAGCACCGGCAGCGCTTCATCCGAGGTGGAGAGAAACACCGCCAGCAGAGTTCCCGTTGTGATCAGACCGCCGTCGTAGAGGCTTGCCGCCGCCACCGAAAAACCGCATTGCGGCACACAGCCGAAAAGAGCCCCCCAGACAGGCCCGCTGTGGGAGCGGGTCAGGGCACGTGTCAAGCGATTGGCTGTGCGGTGCTCCACATACTCCAAAAGCAAATATGCGCCAAACAGCACCGGCAGCATCCGAAGCGCGTCATGAACGGTCTCTTCCAGAATCTCCGACATGTTGATTCCTCCAGGTTCGCTGCCTGTCTCTCTCCTGTTCGGCAGAAAGCTGCTGCGCGAGCTCCCTCCTCAGGGTGGCAAGCTGAACAGACATCTGTTTGTGCAGCTGGATGGGCAGCATCTGATACTGCTCATCGGTCAGCTGCGTGGGATCGATGGGCGGCAGGAACTGAACCAGAACATGGGCCCGGCGAATACCGCCGGGACTGGTTTCCCAGATGCGGTAGCTCCCCTCGATGAGAACCGGCACGATCGGCACTCCCGCAGCCTTCGCGGTGACAAAGGCCCCTTTTTTAAAGGGACGCATCGTCTCGCCGCGGCTTCTGGTGCCCTCGGGGAAGATGCAGACGGCATGTCCTGCCTTCAGCGTCGGCACGCAGGAGTCGAGCAGGGTGGCCATGGCGCCGCGAGGGTCTTCGCGGTTGATGGAGACGCAGTGGATACGGCGCATCCAGCTTCCGATCACGGGGATGAAGCGGACAGAGGATTTTGCCACAAAGCCGAAGAGGCGATCGGTTGCGCTCAGCAGGATCGGGATATCAAAGTATCCCTGATGGTTGCTCACCATCAGGAACCCGCCCTCCGGCAGGTTCTCCTGCCCCGAAACGGCGTATTGCACGCCGGCGACAGAGCAAAGTGAACGAGCCCAGAGCTGCACAACGAATTGCGACGTCTGCTGAGAGAAGCCCGTTCCCCCGAAGGCATCTGACAGGAGGAGTAGCAGCAGAATGGGGACGGACGCCAGTAAAAACGCCGCGAGATAGAGAAACCACAGAACTGTTTTCATGAAATCACACCTCTATCGCAGCACATCCCGGAAGCGCACCAGGGTGCGGCAGAGCGCCGAAAACAGGTAGGGCCAACGCGGCTGCACCCTTGAAATCCGGCGCTGAATTCGTTAGAATAAGAAAAAGTCTTGCGCGCGCGGCAAGAGACCTGCGCAGGCTTTTTCTCATTATACCACAATTTTCATTCGGTCAAAACTATTTCAAAAACAAAAATTGGAGGAATGCCCTATGATTCGCCACATCGTTCTGTTCCGTTTCAAGGAGACCGCCGAGGGAAGGACAAAGGCGGAGAACGTTGCGATCGCCCGCCAGAAGCTGGAGGCGCTGCCGCCGCTGATTCCGCAGATCCGTGCGCTGAAGGTGTATGACAACTGCAATTTCAACGGCACGAATTCCGACCTCGCGCTGATTTCCGACTATGACAATCTCGACGATCTCGAGATCTATCGCGTCCATCCCGACCATGTGGCGGTAGGAGTTTTCATGCGGGCGACCACCGAGGCGAGCGCCAGATTCGACTTTGAGGTGTGAGGGGGATCTGTGATGCTGATTCGAGCCGCCACGGAATGCGACGTTGAAGCTGTCGACGCGATCTACGCCTATGCCAAAAAGGCCTTCAGGGAGGCCGGGATCCCGCAGTGGCAGAGGAGCTATCCCGACGCCGACACCGTTCACAGTGACGTCGCGGCCGGCATCGGTTATGTGCTGTGTGACGACGACGGAAGGGTCGTAGGTGCGGCCGCATTGACAACGACGGTGGAGGAGGCCTACAATTTCATCTTCGACGGCAGCTGGCTGACTCCCCTGGAGGGGCCCTATGTCACGGTGCATCGGATCTCGGTGGGTGAGGACAGCCGCGGAAAGGGCTGGTCGAAGCGGATCCTCGCCTTTGCGGAAGAGCTTGCCAGGAAAAAGGGATTTGCCTCCGTACGGGTGGACACCCATGAGCAAAACGCCGTCATGCGCGGACTGCTGACCTCCTCGGGCTATGTGCAGTGCGGTGCCATCGTCTTGCTTGAAGGCGACGAAAAGGGCGATCCCCGGCTCTGCTACGAAAAGCTGGTGTGAGAAACGGGCGACGGAGGCTTCGCGCCCATGTCCTGACCGCAGCGAGGCGTCCTCTGCCGCCTTGCGGAAGACACGGCCTTTCATAAGAAAGAAAGGAGCAGGTCTTGTATGAACGACGTGCTTTCCATGAAGATTTTCTCCTTCACCCTGGGAGAGCTCATCAGGGTGCTTTGCCTGTGGCTGCTCTGCATCGTGGTCGGCAAAGTGATTCTGCGCATCATCGACCGCGGTTTTTCTCGCCTGAAGGTCGATCCCAATCTGCAGGCCTTTCTGCACTCGGCCATTAAGCTGATCATCTGGTTTGTCGTCGCCGTTATCGTGGCCGATTCGCTGGGGATCCCCGTCACCTCCCTGGTGGCGCTGCTGAGCGTGGTGGGCATTGCGCTTTCCCTGGCGGTGCAGGGTCTGCTGAGCAATCTGTGCGGCGGCGTGCTGCTGCTGACCGCGCGCCCCTTCAAGGTGGGCGACTTTGTCGAGGCGGGCGGCGAATCCGGCACCGTGGTGGAGGTGGGCTTGATCTACACTAAGCTCCGGACGGTAGACAACAAAATTGTTTTCATCCCCAACAGTGACATATCGGGTTCCAAGATCCAGAACTTCACCCGGTTGCCTCTGCGCCGCGTGGATCTGACGGTCAGCGCCTCGTATGACGATTCCACCGCGGCCGTCAAGGCCGCCGTTGCCGATGCGATCGCCTCGGTGGAGGGGATTTTGCCGGAACCCGAACCCTTTGTCAGAGTGCTCGCCTATGGAGACAGCGCCATCAGCTACACCGTGCGCGTCTGGGCCAGGAGCCAGGACTATTGGGATGTATATTTCGGTCTGACCGAAGCCGTCCGCGACTCCTTTGAGCGCGACGGCGTGACCATGACCTATAACCACATCAACGTGCATATGGTTCCGCAGGAGAAGGCCCCCGCAGAAGAATAAGATTTCGGCACGGAAGATATAATCTTCCGTGCCGAAAGAACCTGACATTGGATGCCGCAGTGCCTTCCGGCTGAATGTGTCGGCCGAAAGCCCCTACGGCGCCTGTTTTTGCTAGTGGAAACCGGCTGCGCGGGGGAAATAGGGCTTGGAAGGGTGCGAAAGAGAAATAAACCGCCGCAGCCGAAGAAAAAATGCACAAATTTCTTTGCAAGGGGCTTGACTTTTTGAGCCTTCATTGCTATACTTAGTTCATTCGATTTGCTGGTGTAGCTCAATCGGCAGAGCAGCTGATTTGTAATCAGCAGGTTGATGGTTCGATTCCGTTCACCAGCTCCAAAGAAATTGAGAACAGTTGAAATATAGGGAGGAGTTCCCGAGTGGCCAAAGGGTGCAGACTGTAAATCTGTTGGCATTGCCTTCGGTGGTTCGAATCCACCCTCCTCCACCAACCTGCCGGAATTGCGTATGCGATTCCGGCATTTTTGCGTTGTGGGTAGATTCAAAATGTGCCTTTGACAAGCCCCCGGCAGGGTTTTGCAGCTGCCGCGGCGCTTTTGCAGAAAGGCGAAGCATCATTCCCAGGGTGCTGTACCGCAGGGTTTGCCGGGACCTTGAGCCCTCAAAAACTCTCGCTTTTCATATGCACAAACCGGCGTTACAAAGCGCTGTCAAAAACTGTTAAACGTAGGGGGGATTGTGCAACGGCGAAGGGAGGAACAAAGTGACTTCCGCAAGTGAAGCAGGGGGCGCTTTTGTCAACCTTAAAGATTCCCGCTTCCTCCCGTCCCACCCCATTCAGAAAAACCCCCTCTTTGCCGCTAAAGGCAAAAGAGGGGGTTTATCGTAAGGAGAGTTGTAACGAAAAAGAAGCGAAATTTGAGCGCTTGAGCGGTTCACTCAGAGCCCCGTAAGCTTTGCAGGGATTTACTTTCGCCGCCGGGCACAAAGCCGAAATCTGCGTCTGCGGGAGGCCTTTCTGTACAGAGAGCGCGCACAGAAAGAGAAGTCCGCATGCAAAGGGCTCTGCCCTGAGCCGGGGAGTCGGGGGGACTCCCTTGCGGGGCGGGCATCAGCGGCCAAGCGGCCTGCGGAGGAATACAGGCGCTGCCGCTGCCGACCCCTCATAGACATGGCGGCGGGTTACTCGGGGATCCCCCTGCTTTTCTGGTTCTGCCGTATGAGCTCAAAGAGCTCATCGGAGAGCAGGGAACCGATCCGATCTGCGTTTTCCGACGCAACGGTTTCGTCTGCGCCGATGCTACGAAAAAAGTGATTCAAAACGTCGTTTCGTTCTGCGGCTTTTTCCGCCAGAAGCAGCCCCTGCTCGGTCAGGAGGATGCCGTTTTCTTGGTCTGCTGCGACAAGTCCTTCTTCACAAAGCCGTTTTATGGCGTTGGTAATGGTTGGCTTGGAGTAGCCGAGTTCTTTTGCGAGATCGATTTTCCGAACCTTTCCTCCGGCTCGTTTGAGCCGGAGGATGGTTTGGAGGTAGAGGTGCTTGGACGTTGTTTTATTTCCCACGCGAATCACCTTTTGCAGGAGCCGTCTGCACAAAGCCTTTGGGCGGCGGAGGCTGCTTCTCCTTGTGGCAGGAGCCTGCCATGGCGCAATGCGCACAATTACAGCCGCAGGACGATTTTCCCTTCTTTTTATCCCGGATCAGGGTCGCCGCGGCCGCACAGGCGAGACCAATGACAATCATCGCTGCAGAGATCGTGCCGAGATTATTTGATAACCAGGCGAGCATTTGAAGTTCCTTTCCGCATCTGTGAGACGGGCCTTACGAGACCCGAACCGCCTCGGTGAGGGTGGTGGCCTCCTTGTAGGGACGCGCCAGCATATACACCATCGCAGCCAGGATTGCTGCGGCGACGATCACGCCGATGGGGTTTGCATGTCCCGTAAAAAATCCGCCGAACTGGTTGACCATCAGAGCGACGGCATAGGCGAAGCCGCACTGATAGGCGATGGCAAACCAGGTCCACTTTGCGTTGTTCATCTCACGCCGGATGGCGCCGATAGCGGCAAAGCAAGGAGCGCAAAGCAGGTTGAACACCAGGAAGGAATAAGCGGTGACCCCGGTGAAGGTCGCTGCGAGCGTTTCATAGACGTTGCCGGAGGCTCCGTAGAGGATGCCCATGGTGCCGACGATGTTCTCTTTGGCTACGAGTCCCGTGAAGGAGGCGACGGCTGCTTCCCAGGTGCCCCAGCCAAGCGGCGCGAAGACCCAAGCGACGGCGGAACCGATGCTGGCGAGGATGGAGAGACTAAGCTCTTCTTCTTCGAGCATGCGGAAGCCCTCTTCCGTGAAGCCGAAGTAGGAGGCAAACCAAACGAAAATGGTGGAGAGCAGGATGATGGTTCCCGCCTTTTTGATAAAGCTCCAGCCGCGCTCCCACATGGAACGCAGGACGTTGGAGAGGGTCGGCCAGTGGTATGAAGGAAGCTCCATGACAAAGGGAGCAGGATTTCCCGCGAACATCTTCGTTTTCTTCAGCATAATACCGGAGACGATCACGGCTGCCATGCCGACAAAGTAGGCGGAGGTTGCCACCCATGCGCTGCCGCCAAAGATGGCGCCGGAAATCATCGCGATAAAGGGCACCTTTGCGCCGCAGGGGATAAAGGTCGTCGTCATGATCGTCATGCGGCGGTCGCGCTCATTTTCAATGGTTCGCGAGGCCATAACGCCAGGGATGCCGCAGCCGGTGCCGATCAGCATCGGGATAAAGGACTTTCCGGAAAGGCCGAACTTGCGGAAAACGCGGTCGAGCACGAAAGCGATGCGGGCCATGTAGCCGCAGGCCTCCAGGAAGGCGAGCATCAGGAAGAGCACCAGCATCTGCGGCACAAAGCCAAGCACTGCGCCGACGCCGGCGACGATGCCGTCGAGAATCAGGCCGCGCACCACCGCGCCGCCGCCCTCTTCCGCAACGTTCATGGCGTTTAGAGCATTCTCAACCAGCACGGGAATACCCGGGACCCAAATGCCGTAGTCCGCAGGATCAGGCTCGTCCCCGATTTCCGCAAGAGCCGCGGTCGCCTCCCTGTAATCGTTCAGTGTGGCGGTTGCAATCTCAACGGCGAGCGTTTCCTCATCTTCGATCTCATAGGGGAACTCCCCAACGGGCGCCATGCCGTTTTCTTCGATGTAGGCCTCGTAGCCGCCCACGATCAAAGCGGCTTCACCGTAACGTTCCGCCACTTCCTCATATTCAGAGGTGCCGATGCCAAACAGGTGCCAGCCGTCTCCGAAAAGGCCGTCGTTCGCCCAGTCTGTCGCGGCAGAGCCCACGCCGACCATGGCGATCCAATAGACAAAGAACATGACCACCGCGAAAATCGGAAGACCGAGCCAACGATTGGTCACGATCTTGTCGATCTTGTCAGAAGTTGTAAGGCCGCCCTGATTCCTCTTTCTGTAGCAGGACTTGATGAGGGAGGCGATGTAGACATAGCGCTCGTTTGTGATGATAGATTCCGCATCGTCGTCGAGCTCTGCCTCGGCATTTTTGATATCCCCCTCGATGTGGGACAAAACGTCTTCGGGGATGTGCAGCTTTTCAAGCACTTTTTCGTCGCGCTCGAAAATTTTGATGGCGTACCAGCGCTGCTGCTCCTCCGGAAGGTTGTGGATCGCAGCCTCCTCAATGTGGGCAAGAGCGTGTTCCACCGAGCCGGAGAAGGTGTGCATCGGCACGGTTTTCGTGTTCCTTGCCGCCTCGATCGCGGCCTCGGCCGCCTCGGTCACGCCGGTTCCCTTCAGGGCCGAAATCTCAACGATCCGGCACCCAAGCTGCCGGGAGAGCTCCGCCGTGTCGATGCGGTCACCGTTTTTCTTCACCACATCCATCATGTTGATAGCGATGACCACCGGAATGCCGAGCTCGGTCAGTTGTGTGGTCAGATAGAGGTTGCGCTCGAGATTCGTTCCGTCGACGATGTTCAGGATGGCGTCGGGCCGCTCGTCGATCAAATAGTTTCTGGCCACGACCTCTTCAAGAGTGTAAGGAGAGAGAGAATAGATGCCGGGGAGGTCGGTGATGGTGACGTCGCCGTGCTTTTTCAGCTTGCCCTCCTTTTTTTCAACGGTAACGCCCGGCCAGTTGCCCACAAATTGATTGGAGCCGGTGAGCGCATTGAATAAGGTAGTCTTACCACTGTTTGGGTTGCCCGCGAGGGCGATCTTGATATCCATAAGCAGTTCCTTTCTTTATGTTAACCTTAATTAACATAAGTGCAAAAAAAGAGAGACTCACTCAACTTCGATCATTCCGGCATCTTCCTTGCGCAGAGAAAGCTCGTATCCGCGCACGGTAACCTCAATGGGATCGCCCAGCGGCGCCACCTTACGTACATAGACGCCGACGCCTTTTGTGATTCCCATGTCCATAATACGGCGCTTCACTGCACCCACGCCATGGAGCTTCACCACGTTGACGGTCTCTCCGATCTTGACCTCTCTCAGAGTTTTCATTTTCTGTTCTTCCTTTCTGTTACGCGATCAAATCGTGTCCGGCGTTATACCATGATTTTTCTCGCCATTTCTTCACTGATGGCAACGCGGGATTCTTTCACATTGACAATGACGTTTCCGTTCAAAGAAGTAATCACCGTGACGTTTCCGCCGACTACGAAGCCAAGGTTCTCAAGATGCTTCTTGACTTCAGGATTCCCGCCGATTCTTTTCACGGTGTTTTCCTCCCCAATGGAAGCAAGGGCCAAAGGCATCATTTCTATCCCTCCAGAAGCGGTGATCCAAAGCAGATCCGGCAGCAGACCGGAACTGACGTTATCCTAAGCTAACTATATGGTATTATAGTTACCTTAAGGTAACATGTCAAGTCTCTATCTTAAAAAAGTATAAAAACTTTTGCAAACAATGGTTGGCATTGATTTGCGGCGGGGGGTATGCTATCCTGAACCAAAAGAAACCCGATTCGGAGCGGGGAGAAACCGATGTTGATTCGGCGCATGGGGCGCCTGTTGTTTTGGAGCTTTGCCGCAAATTCAAAGGAGGAGATTTCGTTGTCAAACGATGCATCGGGCTTTGTTCTGCTGAGTGAGGCGGCGCCGGACGCCGTGCTGGAGATCCGCTACTTCTCCACCTACAACTTTATGGGGGAAAGGGTCGACGGCTACGAGCAGCCCACGGCGCTTTTGACCCGTGAGGCTGCCGCCGCGCTGAAAGCTGTCGGCGATTCTCTGGCGGGCAGGGGCTGCCGGCTGAAGATTTTCGACGCCTACCGTCCCAAGAGAGCGGTCGCCCACTTCATGCGCTGGGCGAAAGACGCAAAGGACACGCGGATGAAGGCGATCTTCTATCCGGACCTGAAAAAGGACAAGTTGATCCCCTCCGGCTATATTGCAGAGCGGTCGAGTCACAGTCGGGGCAGCACCTTGGATCTCACGCTGCTCGACATGACGACGGGCAGAGACCTGGATATGGGCGGCCCATTCGACTTCTTCGGTGAGCTGAGCCATTCCTCGTATCGGGGGATTTCCCGGAAGCAGTATGAAAACCGGATGCTCCTGCGGGAGGCGATGCTCGCGGGCGGGTTTTTGCCCTATGAAGAAGAGTGGTGGCATTTCACGCTGGAAAACGAGCCCTATCCCGACGTCTATTTTGACTTTCCGGTGCATGAGGCCTCTCTTTTGCGCGGGTGAGACGTTCGTTTGCCTGAGGAGAAACCGGAGCGGGCAGGAAAATCCGCCTGCTTAAAAGAGAAATCCGAGGTGTGCATATGACGGAGAAAACCTATGAGACCCCATGCGGGGTCATCCACTACTGGGTCGACCGGGGCGCGGAACAAATGGGGCCACCCCTTGCCTTCTTGCCCGGGCTGCTTGAAGATCATCGGCTGTTTGCCAAGCAGCTCGCATATTTCGCAGGGCGCTACCCTCTTTTTGTATGGGATGCGCCCGGCCATGCGGCGTCGCGCCCCTTTGAGCTGACCTTCACCCTGCCGGACAAGGCAAAATGGCTGGAGGAGATCTTCACGCAGGAGGGAATCGAGCGTCCGGTGGTCATCGGCCATTCCATGGGCGGCTGCGTGGGGCAGCTCTATGCGCTGGGGTTTCCCCAAAAGATCAAAGGGCTGATCGCCATCGATTCGGTTCCGCTTCGAAAGGAATACGCCTCCGCCCCGGAGCGGTGGTTCCTCAAGCGGACAGAGCCGGTATTTCGGCACTATCCCTGGAAGTCGTTTCTGAAGGTCGGGACGCGGGGCGTGGCAACCTCGGAATACGGGAGAGAGCTGATGCGCGAGATGCTCCTGACCTATGACGGAGATCAGGAGGGGTTTGCAAAGCTCGGCGGACACGGCTTTCGCATCATGGAGGCGGCGATGGAGGAGAATCTTCTGAAGGAGCTGCCCTGCCCCACGCTGCTGATCTGCGGGGAACAGGATCGCGTGGGTCTCTGCGCTCAGTACAACAGGGCCTGGCACGAGAAGACCGGTATCCCCATTGTGTGGATCGAGGGAGCCGGACACAATGCCAGCGCCGACGAACCGGAACGGGTGAACCGCCTGATTCAGGATTTCGTCGACAAACTGTAACGTGAAGACGGTGAAAAGACAGCAGGAATAAAAAGGAGCAGGCCGCAAGGCCTGCTCCGATTTGTTTGGCGTCGCAAAAAGCGGCGCCCGACCCCGGCAAAACAGGGATAAGTGCGGCCTTTTGCCTATTCCAGAGATGCGATGATCTCAAAATGGTTGCGGTGGGTTTGAATCAGCCCCTCTTTTTGCAGCTTGGAAAGCTCCACCGACATGGCGGCACGTTCCACGCAGAGGAAATCGGCCAGTTGCTGCCGGTCGTATGGGATGTCGAAGGAGAGCCTCCCCTGCCGGATCGACTCCGAAGAGAGGTAGGAGAGCAGCTTTTCCCTGGTGGTGCGCTTGCTCAT
>JAEEGL015972183.1_pt1 | contig 16661 bp, 8 predicted proteins | sample 9134231 | NCBI WGS metagenome assembly JAEEGL01 (sample SAMN16246548, study PRJNA631951) | gut metagenome | biome: gut microbiome; feature: rumen; material: fiber-attached | host: Bos | place: Iran: Karaj | collected 2018-10 | reverse complement strand
TATGAAGCTTGTTTAAAAGCTCAAACAGCATATCGTGGAGAGTCACCATAAACGGCAGGTTTTTGTACATTATGTCCACATATATCCAGAGTATCAGCGAATTGAGCCCCATTCCTATAAGGCTCAGCACCAGAAAGATCATGAATTCCTTCCGCTTGTCCATATCATCCTTCGATTTGAAGACGAACTTCATGCTCGCAAGATAATTAAAGATAAGGGAAATGGAATAGCCCGCCACTCCGGCGATCATATAATCATATTTCCAGGGCAGAAGCTTTACCACTATGGCATAGATCGCATAATCTATAAGGAAGGAAATGCCCCCCACAACCCCGAATTTAAGGATCTGTCTGAAAAGCTTTCCTTTTTTTTCCGAATCACTCATACTTAAAATTTCCTCCTCTGCGTCGATTTGCCCTGCAGATCGTGCGCAGAAAATCTCCACATTCTGAACATTTTATATACATTTGCCGTAACAGCAAAGGTGAATGCATAGTATAGCGCTCCCACCGCTATCCGGGAGGGAACGGACTCAGAGAAAAGCCGAAGCACGAAAAATACTCCCAGGAGCGTTGCCGCATACATGGCCTTTACATATCCGGGGCATTCCGGCAGCAGCATAAGCGAGAGCACCACAACTATCACAAAGAAATCATAGGTCCTGTGATAGGTAACAATAAGGGCCCAAAGCGTAAGCATTGAAATAAGCGCCGAAGACGGGGCGCTACCCGAGCCTTCATCCCCGTCGTTATGCCGAAGCCCTTCCACAAGAGAAAACACAAACAGCCCCAAAAGGATCAGTATCCCCAGCACATAGGAGACAGGCGAGCCCGAAAACAGGGCCCCCAGATCGAGCCCTCCCTCAGCCGCAAGCTTCGAGGAAACCTTCAGAGGCTTTATTATCATATCGATAAAGCTTTCTCCAAGGATCCCCGCGCATACCGCTGTCAGCACTGCATGAAGCCCCGCCGAAAAAAACAGCTCCCTGTATCTTTTCCTGTATACAAAGTAGAGGGCAAGAGGAACTGTCAGCGTATATTTAAACCACCCAACAAAGAGCGCTGCCATGGCCGCCGCCGAAAAACGATTTCCTATCCCGCCTGTCATGTCCCGGGCCGCTCTTACCCCGTCCGGGCCGTCCACCGGATGAGCCCCCTTCTCCTTCGTATCAATACAGTATACCGCAAGCAGAAAGAAAAAGAAAGAAAACAGGGTATGCTGTCCTACTCCCAGCTGATTCCGGTAGGGCGTTCCCGCTATCATAAGCAGCATGAAAAAGCAAAAGGTAAAGTCATCCGCCTTCCTTAAAAAGGTCTTTTTGAGGAGAGCTATGATCCCCGCCGTAAAAAGCAGGTTTGAAACAAGCCAGGCATATCTGGCGGCAAGGGGAGGAAGAAGGGTATAGGGATACAGCAGCAGAAGAAGAGACGGGAACTGATTTGCCTCCATCTGAAGGTAATACTTCTCAAACTCGGGGGGAAGAGCTCCGCTCGGGCTTAGGGATTCGTCATATGGATCGATCCCCATTACAAGAGCCTTTGCGGCGTCCCATTGAAAGTCCTGGCTTACCAGAACGGCGTTTTTGCAGCCCTGTATGAGTGACACGGCTGCAAGAACGCCCATAATGAACAATATAAGTTTTTTCAGCCTTAAGTCAGCTTTAATTCTCCCCAAAATCTCTGCCATACTTAACTGTGTGTTTACCCCTTATTCCTCTGCGCCGATTCCGCAGGAATCGTGCGCTCAGGCTTAAATCCCGGATCATACCGCCGCGATAACAGCCTCCTTAAGAGCCGCCAGCTTCTTATCCGCATCCTCGAGGCTGTCGCCCTTTATTCCCATATAGAACTTTATCTTGGGCTCGGTTCCGGAAGGTCTCGCGCAGCACCAGGAATCGTTCTCAAGCTCAAAGTAGAGGACGTTGGACCTGGGCAGTCCCGTTTCGCTCTTCTCACCGCTTGCCATATCAAGGATCACATTCCTGTCATAATCCCTGAACTTAAGCACCTTAAGCCCCGCAAACTCCTTCGGAGGATTTTCACGCAGCCTGTTCATGATGGCCTTTATCTCCTCGGCTCCTTCAAGGCCCTTCATGGTAAGGGTATGTATACCCTCCTTGTAGAAGCCGTATTTTTTGTAGATATTTATCATCTGATCCCAGAGGGTTATGCCCTGCTTCTTGCAGAAGGCCGCAACCTCACAGAGGCACATCACCGCAACGACCGCATCCTTGTCCCTTGCGTGGGTTCCGGCAAGACAGCCGTAGCTCTCCTCAAGGCCGAAAACGTAATTGTATGTATGATTCTGTTCGAAGAGCTTTATCTGCTCACCGATGTACTTGAAGCCTGTCAGCACCTCGATAAGCTTTGCTCCGTAATCCGCAGCTATGGGCATCGTCAGGTTGGTGGTAACGATGGTTGTAACAAGGGCGGGATTCTCGGGAAGGGTTCCGGTGGCCTTCCTCTCCCTGAAGATATACTCACCGATCAGCATTCCCGACATATTTCCGGTAAAGGGAACATACTCCCCGGTCTTTGTATCCTTTGCATAGATCCCCAGCCTGTCCGCGTCGGGATCGGTGGCAAGAACTATATCCGCATCCTTTTCCTTCGCAAGCTTAAGCGCCAGGGTAAAGGCCTTGGGATCCTCGGGATTGGGATATTCCAGAGTAGTGAAATCGGGATCCGGAAGCTCCTGCTCGGGAACAACATATACATGCTTGAAGCCAAGCTCTGAAAGCACTCTTCTTACGGGGATATTTCCGGTTCCGTGGAAAGGCGTGTATACGATCTTGATATCATCCGCCATCTCCTTTATTACCTCGGGATGGATTATCTGCTTCTTGATCTCCTCCATGTAGGGATCGTCGATATCCTTTCCGATCACGTTGTAAAGACCGGCCTTTTCCGCTTCGGCCTTATCCATTGTCTTAACATCGTTATAATCCGTGACCGCCTTGACCTCTTTGATGATCTCCTCATCCCTGGGGTATGCCACCTGGGCACCGTCCTCCCAGTAAGCCTTGTAGCCGTTGTATTCGGGAGGGTTATGAGAGGCCGTCACCACTATGCCCGCGGTACAGCCAAGCTTCCTTACCGCGTAGGAAAGCATCGGCGTAGGCCTTAAGGACTCAAAGACATAAGCCTTTATGCCGTTGGCATTAAGACACAGCGCCGCCACATCGGCAAATTCCGGAGACATCCTTCTGGAATCATAGGCAATGGCAACTCCCTTTGCCTGGGTACCCTGCTTAAGGATATAATTGGCAAGGCCCTGTGTGGCCTTCCTTACGGTATAGATGTTCATCCTGTTGGTGCCGGCGCCTATAACTCCGCGCAGGCCGCCTGTTCCGAACTCAAGCTCCTTGTAAAAGCGCTCCTCGATCTCTTTCTGATCATCTCCGATAGCCTTAAGCTCCTCCTTTGTTTTTTCATCAAAGTAAGGATCACTTAACCAATAGTTGTACTGCTCCTGATAACCCATAAAGTAACCTCCTTGATAAATATTGTGATATTACATGATATCAGGATCAAAAGCACTTCGTGCCATTTTGACCCTGACATCATTACATCAGCCGACCATCTCCTTGGGTGCCGCCTTCAAAACAAAATTGCTGTGGTCTAAAGAGAAGTTAGGATTGAAATAGGGGTCTCCCTTTTCAAGAACCTCTTTCCATTTATTTTTGAAATATTCACATTCCCGGTTATAGCGCCCGGCGTTCTCCCTCTCCTTTTCCGAATCGCCGCTGACGTCGCTCCCTCTTGACCTGGATTCGTAATGGAAGAGCTCCGCATAGGGGGTGAACACGTTCAAAAGCCCCTTTTGGCGAAGCTTCAGGCAGTAATCCACATCATTAAGGGCAACCGCCAGCTCCTCGTTAAGCCCCCCCACCTGTGTATAAAGCGAATGTCTTGTCATCATGCAGGCCCCGGTCACCGCGGAAACGTTCTGGGCATAGCAAAGCCTCCCCATGTATCCGAGATTGTCCTTGGGAAGCCTGTAGTGGGAATGTCCCGCGGTCCTGTGAGCTCCGAGCCCCAGCACAATACCCGCGTGCTGGATGGAATAATCCTCATAGTAGAGCATGCAGCCCACCGCGCCCACATCCTCTCTCTGGGCATACATAAGAAGCTCCTCTATCCAGGTCCTGGTGACCACCTCGGTATCGTTATTTAACAGGATAAGATATTTTCCCTTTGCCTCCCCGGCTCCCAGATTATTGATCGCGGAATAGTTGAACTCTCCCTTATAGGTAAGCACCCTTACGTTGGGAAGCTTTGAAAGGCTTTCGTAATACTCGAAGATATCCTTCCCGGTGCTGTTATTCTCCACTATCAGTATCTCATAATTTTCGTAGGAGGTCTTCTTAAGTATCGACTCGACGCATCTTTTAAGATCCTCAACGTGATCCTTATTGGGAATTATTATGGATATCAGCGGTTTTTCAAGCAGCCTGTACCTTATCCTGAAGATAGTCTGGAAGGCTCTTGAGCTTTCAATCTTAAACCCTTCAAAGCCGCAGGACGTAAGATGGGCCGCCACCGCCTTCTTTGCCGCCTCTATGGCATAGGTCTTGGCGTTTATGTCGCTGGCAACCGAGCCCGCGTGGCTCCTCCAGTAATAAAGGATCTTCGGAACATGGACTATATTCTGTGCCTTTGCCGTAAGCCTTAAGATCATGTCATGATCCTGGCTGCCGTCAAACTCGCTGCGAAACAGCCCCGTTTCATCTATAAGCTCTCTTGAGAAGGCCGAAAAATGACAGATATAATTGTTGGCCCTCAGGTTATCTATGGCAAAATCCGGCTTGAAATGCAGGGTCACCATTTTGTCTATGCTGCCGTCCTTAAAGGTCGCCTCGTCACAGTAGACGTAATCCGCCCCTTTTTCACAGATCACCTTCATATATTCATAGAGGGTGGAGGGGTGCAATATGTCATCGTGATCAAAAAGCCCTATAAAATCCCCCGATGCCATTTTGAAGCACTCATTCGTATTCCCGGAGATACCCTCGTTCTTTTCAAGCTTTTTGTATTTTACCCTGCTGTCACGGGATACGTATTCATTACAGATCCTTCCCGTATCGGTGTGCTCGCTGTCAGAGCCGTCCGCAAGACATAGCTCGAAATTTCCGTAGGTCTGGGCAAGCACCGACTCTGTCATCTCCCTCAGAAACTGCTCGGGAGTATTGTAGAGAGGCACCAGAATGCTGAATTTAATATCCCTCGGAAACTTTTCCCCGCTCTGCCTCCTTCTTTCCTGTTCGGAGGGCATGCTAAGGGTCCCGTAGCTCTTATAGGCCTTTCTCTCTATAAGCTTGCTCTTTACCTTTTCCCGGATATTCTTAAGACTTCCGTAGCTTTTTATCCGGCGTATCAGGTTGCGCAAATGGCTCCAGGCAAGCCTTAAGGGATAGGTGGCCTTCCAGAGTTTATTGTTTCTCAGTCTGTCAAGCTTATAGGTAAGGTCGGCATTGAGCGCCTCGAGCCCGACGATGGTTTCCATGAGCTCCTCGTTCTTCTTAACCTCGCGCTCATACATATCCTTATAATACTGCTCTGTCCCAGACTGCGCATCTTGCATTATTTCTTCCTTTGGTCTTCATTACGAAGACTGCCTCGTATTTTTTCCCTTTTTGTATAAAAGCCGCAGGGAGCTTGCACACAAAACCTGCAAGCAATGCTCTCCCCGCCTTTTTATGAACCTCCCCGACATCCCTTCTGTACTTCGGGAAGAGACTGAACTCAAGCCCTTCCTCCCCGGAAAGGAGAACAAGGCTTCTGTCAAAGCGGGAATTGTCCCTTTTATCATCTATGAACCATCCCTCGATCAGGTAGTAATCCGTCTGTTCGTCTCCCATTCCGGTTTCAAAGGAGGTTTTTTCTATATTAAGCTTAAGATGCTTATCCGCCCTTGCCTTTTTCCTGTTAAGCCTTGAGACCTCCCTCTGCTTAAGCTCCCTTACCTCGCTTCTTGAGGAGCGCCTCTCGTATTCGGGCAGGACATTTACGAAATAATCAAGGGTATCGGATACAAGCCTTTTGCTGTAGTAAGGATCTCCTTCCTTTTTCAGCCACTCGTTTGAGCGGTACAGAAGATCCCTCTCGGCGGTAAGCCTTTGGTATCCTTCATTTCTCTCTCCGCCTTCTGGATCGTTATCCTTCCCTCTCATAAGGGATTCATGATGATACATGGCCGTATCGTTTAAGAGGATATTACGGCAGCCCTTTTTAAGGCATTTCAGGCAGAGCTCAACATCATTGTAGCTGACTTTCATTTTAACATTAAAGCCGCCAATATTAAAGTATTTTTCTTTGCTGATCATCAGGCAGGCGCCGGTAACCGCAAGGACATTTCTGTTAAAACGGTTGACCCCGAAGTAGAATACATTCCTGTCATCATGCCCGGAAAGCTTATGGCTGGGGCCGCAGTCAAGATCGGTGATCCCGTCGTGCTGTATCAGGGTGGAGTCCGGATAAAAGAGCTTAAGGCCCACGGCTCCCGCATCCTTCATCGCGGCAAAGCTGCAGAGTCTTTCGATGGCGCCCTTGTCCTTAAGCTCGATATCATTGTTCATAAACAGAAGGTATTCATACCTTGCCTCTCTGACCCCTCTGTCGCTCATGGCGGAAAAATTAAACTCCCCCGGCTCGTATATGTACCTGATATCGAAGTCGGAGCCCGCGCTTACGGCCTTCTCTTTCGTTTCATTACATATGTTATTAATAATAGTAGTTATTTTATTCTTTTCAGCCTCAGAGCTTCCATTGTCAACGATTATCACTTCAAGCCTGATGGTATTAAAGCTTGTTTTAACAACTATGCTCCTCAGGCATTTCTCCAATATCCCGCTGTGATCCTTCGAAGGTATGATCACGGAAACGCCCGGGAGGGACCCCTGTGTCTGTGCAGGATACCCCTCGGCCTTTCTTATTCTGTCCCCGACCCTCTGCACGGACAGGCTGTTCTGATCCCTTACGTATTCCTTATATACCTCCTCTTCATCGCTCTCCTCTGTCCTTACGTGGCAGGCAGTCTCGTTTACATGCACTATCCTTGCCCCGCATTTTACGCTGAGGTATAGAAGCTCCCAGGCATCGCTTATTCCCTTAAGGCCATCGGCAAAGCTCTTTTTTTCGAACAGCTCCTTACTGAGGGCAAAGCACTCCCTCAGGTAATTAACGCTCATGAAGGTATCGAAGCTCCATTCAGGCTTGAAGAAGGGGGTATGGCGCTTATTTTTGGTGATATGATCGTGATCGAAGTATACAAGCTCCTCCTCGCCATGCAGAGCTCTCTCTATCACGCCCCATTCCGGTACTGCCTCCTCACTGATAAAGACATAGTAGCCCCCTGCCTCGTATACCCTGTAGCCGTCAAACCTGTCGCTTAGCTCGTCGTCAGGCTTATATTCCCTTGCCGGGCCGGGGATCTTCTCTATCTTTTTTATATAATACTGATAGGGCTCGGTCTGTCTCAGCACCTCATCCTCGTATTCGATCCTGTCTTTTTTTCCGCTAAATAAACTTATACCCATTTTCTTTTAATTCAGGAAATGATCCGCAGATCACGCCTAAGCGCACGGTTTGTAAACAAACCGGCGCAGGTTCAGGTCCTTTTTAATTTTGAAAGGAACCTGTCGTACAGGCCGCCTCCGTTCTGTGCTTCACGGACCCTGCTTACCTCTGTTTCCAGCCTTTCAAAACAGCCGGCCATAGCCGCTACGGTTTCCTGTGATAATTCCTCTATGATATAGCTAAGCCTTACAACCTTTTTCCCCTCGGGAAGCCACTTTAGTAAAAACTGCGGATCGTCATGCCCGAAAAAGACCACTAAGCCTTCAAAAGCCCCTGCTTCAGAGGCAGAAACCTCCTTCCCGTCTCCTTCAGTTTTTTCCGAAAGCTCTCTCCCGTTAGTGGAGAAAATATTTCCTTCTCCGGTCAGAAGCGATGCTGCCCCGTTATGTTCAAGCTGAGCGTTTACGATCCTCACAATGCAGGGATATTCCGCAGGGTCGACTCTTAAGGCCCTGATCTCGCTGTCAAGCTCTATCGTCAGGGAAAGTGACATATCCTTCGGGTTATACTCTCCAAGCACGTTTATAAAGTCGGAGGGCTGAAAATTTCCTTTCGCTTCCCTGCTGAAATAAACCTGGGGATTTCTGCTGTTGCCTCTCTTAAGCCTCTGTCTGACACAGTCCTCAAGGCTTACCGTAGATACCGGCATCACTTCATGCAGCAGTTCAAAGGAGGTGGTATCCTTCTTCAGATAAAGCTGAAAGCTTTTCTCCATCTCCGGAAAGATCTCCTCCCTCTCCCGCCGTGAGATCCCAAGCTCTTTGTAAATATCCCTTCCCGTTTCCGAAAGCCACCTGCAAAAGCCGCTTTTTTCCCGCTCTCTCAGATAGTAGAAAAGGGATCTGTAGATGATGAAGTTTACCGGGACCAAAAAGTCATAGGTCCATTCATAATCAAGAACCGTACGCTTTTCCATCCGGGTTCTGTCATCAAAGAGGATATTTGAAAAGATCAGATCGATATCTGAAACCTCTGCAGCTCTTCCGCCCTCTCCATACACCGTCGAAAAGATCTCCGAGAAAGCCTCACAGGGCTTAAATTCCTTATCAGAAAAGGAGGCAAGCAGCTCTGCGTAATCCTTTATAACGGAAAGCATCCTTTCATATTCTCCGCTTTCGTCAAGCTCATCCAGGTATTCCTCCATTGTGATCCCTTTGAGATACTCAAGCCTCACCCTGTCCCCCTCAGGCTTACAGCGGTTCGGGGACAGCCCGTGCCCCTCATACAGGCGGGAAAGCTTCAGATACTTGTCATATATGTTCTCTATATGCGCAAGCGACTCCTTCGAAAGAGCCTTTTTGTATACAGATCTCTGCCCCTTTTCGTCCTCTGAGATAACGGTGGCTATTCTGTGCTTTCGGTTCCTTTCGTCGGAGAATTTTGCATAAACCGGCTTTACTCTGTCAAAGCCCGAGGTTTTATCATTTTTATCCCTCGGGGAAGCGATTACCAGAAAGGAATTTGAAAACTCCCTGAACAGCCCGTCCCTTATAAGCTCATCAAAAACCTTCTCCTCGTCAAAGACCACTATCCTGTCAGCATCATAGTTATTAAGGTTTCTGTTAAGCTCGAAGGCCTCCGGAAGCCTTTTATCCGAATATATCGCAAAGGGAAGCTTGTAATCTGGATAGGGATAGTAGAAATCGGCCTCCATCAGGGCCTCCTCCAGAAGACGCCTTAAGCCTTCCCTTCCGAAGGTCTTTACCCCGTTAGTCCGGGAATAGCCCTCGAGCCCTTCAAAAAACCTCCCCGTATGATCCTCCTTGCATCCTGCGAAATATTTGAGCCCGTATTTGTTCTCGATGGCTATGATCAGCCTTCCGTTTTCGGTAAGATGTGAAGCTGCGCGCTTTATGAACGACAGATAGGGATCCTTTCCGCCAATGTAGCTTTCCGCGTATTCCAGAACCCCTATCAGGGTGATGACGTCATAGCGCTCATCAAGCTCCGGCTCGATTTCCCGGAAGTTCCCTACTATGATATCTATATTCTCCCTGTCCCTGTGCCTTTCCGCGTTTATCAGGCTCCTCTTCTTACTGAGATCAATGCAGGTCACCCTTTTCGCCATGTCCGAAAGCGCTCCGGTGACTGCACCGCATCCCGCTCCTATCTCAAGAACGGACATGCTCTTATCTATAGGAAGAAAGCTTACTATGTTCTCCCTGCGTTTTGAAAGGTGATACATCACGGACCACAGCCGTGAACCAAGTATCAGGCCGTCATAGCTGCTCTCATCATTATTTTTAACATAATCCAGCAGGATATCCTCATGGACACCCTCGGAATAATGGTCTTGTCCGTCGTAATAGTTTAAGTTAAGGGTAACCCCTCCTGTTCTTTCAATATAACGGCTGTCCCTCTTCATACGATCCCTTTCCCCAAAATACACCCTCTGCCAAAGCCTGCCTGACCACGCCTTCTTCACGGTCAGATTATCCTTATTCTTTGTTACTGTGTTACTATTCACAGCCGAATCGCGCACTTGCTGCGCGATTACGGGCCACAACTTATGGCTTGAGATGGGGTTTGCCCATCGCCGAAGGCGATTTTTAATGGCAAAACCCGTTACTATCACAGCCCAAAAGGCTGTGAATAGTAACGTTACTGTTCATCCCCCATCTTCACCACTACTATTGAGTCCATATCATAAAAACCCGTTGTATTCTTATCCGAGATCACGGTCAGGTTGAATACGTCATACAGTCTGTGATATACGGTAAAATTTCCGTCCCTGTACCCTACGCAGCCAAGGGATACCAGGTATTCACCTCCCTGAAGGCTCATCTTCTGGGTAAAGGTTGCTGTCATCACATCTCCGGCCTTCGGCGTGCCTGTGGTGAGCTTTTCGAACATCGTATTGGTGCCGGTTATCTCTGTTCCCTGCATGTTTTTAAAGGATACCGCAAAGATTGGATCCTGTATCGTATCGAAAAACCTGATCTTGAGCTTTACCGTAAACTCCTCGCCCTTGATTATGGTATTGGTGATCTCACCGGTCTTATCGTAGGCGCAGTAATCCTCAAACTCCGCAAGACCGCTGCCGTACTCATCCTTGTTGGGATTGAGCTCCATCCTATCCTTCCACCTGTCAGTCTCTACTCCGGAAAGCTTCTCGCTCTTATGCGTATCCATCTGCTTGTCAAGCTGTCCCACGAGAACCTTCTTGTACATATCGATGATCTCTTTGGGGCCGCCCTCTCCGATCTTGTTGCCCTTTTCAAGCAGCACTACTCTGTCACAGTATTTGCTGATGCTTGAGAGATCGTGGCTTACAAAGAGGATGGTCTTTCCCTGCTTTTTAAACTCCTCGAATTTCCGGTAGCACTTATTCTGGAAAAACACATCTCCCACCGAAAGAGCCTCGTCAACGATCAGTATCTCCGGATCGATGTTTATGGCCACCGCAAAGGCAAGTCGTACGAACATTCCGCTGGAATAGGTCTTTACCTTCTGATTGATAAAGTCACCTATATCCGCAAACTCCAGGATATCATCGAGCTTTTCGTCGATCTCCTCCTCGGTAAAGCCTATCATGGTACCGTTTAAATATATGTTCTCGATCCCGGTATACTCCATGTTAAAGCCCGCTCCAAGCTCAAGAAGGGCGGAGATCCTTCCGTTTATGATCACGTCTCCCCTGGTAGGATTAAGAACACCTGTTATTATTTTAAGGATCGTGGACTTTCCCGACCCGTTTGTTCCGATGATACCCACGGTCTCACCGGTATAAACGTTCATGCTGACATCATTTAAGGCATAGTGCTCCCTGTAATTGATATTTTTACTGAGATGCAGAGCCTCCTTGATGCGATCACGGTTCCTGGCATAGAGCTTATAGATCTTTGTCAGGTTTTTTATCTCGATGGCGATCTCCCGGTCAGGTTGATTTTCAGACCGGATCGATTCCTCTTTCAGATTGATCTCTTCTGTCATATTTCGATCCTTCGATCAGATTGGTTATATATTTACGGGCAAGCAGGTACCGTAACGTTACTGTCACAGCCCAAAAAGCAGTGATGGTAACACTTAAAGCACATCCGCAAAGTGTACCTTAAGCCTTCGGAAGATATAGGCTCCGAACACGAAGACCGTAACGGTGAGTATCCAGAAATAGGCGGTAAGCCCCGGCTTTTCGAAGAACCACCTCTTATCTATCAGTGAATCCCTGTAGCCCTGAACTATGTAAAACATGGGATTGAGCTTGAATACCCAGTGCCATTTCGGATTCAGGGTATCGATATTCCACAGGATGGGCGTGGCCCATATCCCCACCTGCAGCGCAATATTTATGATCTGTCCCAGGTCTCTGAAGAAGACCATGACCGAGCAGGTCACATAACTGATCCCAAGGACAAAAACAAACATGCAGAAGGAATAATATACTATCTGCAGCGTATACACATCAGGGAAAAGACCATAGCACGAATACAGTATCAGCACGAAGGCAACAAAAAAAATGTGGACGAACAGGGCTGACACTATCTTGATGATGGGAAGGATACTGATCTTGAAAACTACCTTTTTAACAAGAAAATTGTATTCCAAAAGCGAACCGGCCCCGCTGCCCAGGGCTTCCGAAAAAAAGAACCAGGGAACGATACCGGCAATGAGCCAGAGGATATAGGGTATCTCGATCCCGCCCTTTACGGCGGCGGCCCTCTGGGGGAGCGCCACCGCAAAGACGAACCAGTATAATACTATGGTTATGACAGGCTGTACAAAGGCCCAGAATATGCCCAGATATGAGCCCGCAAACCTTGTTTTGAAATCATTCTTCGCAAGCTTCCAGATCAGAGTCCTGTTCTGCCACAGCTCTGCGGGAAGGGAGATCACTCTCTGATAAAATTTCTTTAAACTGCCTTTCTTATCCGTTTTTTCCATACTATGAGGATGTTACTCCTAATATCCCAAATAGGATTGATTCATATCTACGTTTCCGCTTATGCCGTCTACCGAGCCTCTGGAGGTATACTGCCAGAGATCGTAGCGCCCGTTATAGGTGGGCCCTCCTGCGTTATACTGGGCAAGCCAGATCTTATAGCCCGAAAGCTCGCCCGTGTGGATCTTCTCGGTGAGCCAGTTCTTATTCGCATAAACACCGGCAGAATATCCCGCAGACCTTATTGTCTTGCAGAAGGCCGAGATATTGGCCGTTCTCTCCGATGCCGAAAGGGCATCATATCCGGGTCTGGGGCTGGATTCCACATCTATGAAGATGGGATAATTGACCCCGTAGCCTCCGGCAAGAGCCACGCACATTGAGGCCTCTTCCACCGCCTCTGCCTCGTTTAAGGCCGTCGAGAAGAAGTAGATGCCAACCTTTAAGCCTGCTGCCTTGGCTCCCTTGATATGCGAGGTATAATAGGGATCCTGTATCAGCACACCGGTGCTCGCGCCTCTGTAGCCGCATCTTATGATAACGAAGCTGACTCCCGAAGCCTTAACCGAAGACCAGTTGATGCTGGGCTGATATTTGGAAACATCAATGCCGAGGGTTCCCGAGCCCTGGGCCAGCGCTCCGTTGTCGCTGAAGGTATAGCTCACTCCCTGGATTATCTGCTCGCCGGTTACATAGGTATGGTCGCTCTTATAGTAGTAGGTGACGCCGTCTATAGTCTGCCAGCCTGTATACAGGAATTCTTCTACCTTTTTATAGAATCTGCGGCTGCTGTCCTCTATGTAGTCGGCATACTTTGCAAGCCTGTACTGCCCGTCCTCTTCGACATACAGAGCATTCTTTTCCGAATCGTAGAGCTGGGCGCTGTCGGAATACTTCCCGGTGACCGTAAAGGTCATCTCGGCCTTCTTTCCGTTGCTTCCCTCCGCGGTGATCTTTACCGAACCCGGCTTTACCCCGGTTACGGTAACCGTAAGGGTATCCTCTGATGTCTCGGTCCTTGCTATGGAGGAATCAGAAGAGCTCCAGGAAATCGTGGTATCCGAGGGCGTGACCGCTGCGGATATGGTGGCGCTTGCTCCCTCCGCAACAGATGCATAACCGCTTAGAGAAATACTGGAATCATCGGTCTTTCCCTTTTTATCCGAAGAAGAACCATTTTCTTCGTTTTCCGAGCTGCTCCCTTCGGAGGATGAGCCCGAAGGATCCTTCTCCTTTCCCTCGCCCGGCACCTCGTTTCCGGAAACCGTAGCCTCGGTAAGAAAGATCGGGGTCGCTGCGAAAAATACGCGGCTGAAGATGGATCTGCTGCTGTTGTTCAGACTGTTTATAAAGGCAAGAATGGGACTTTCCTTCTTTTCAAGGGCAGCCGTCTTTGTAATGTCCACAATTGCCTCAACATAGGTCTCCCCGCCTGCGGTCTTTGTGGACTCACACCACTCCACGGTATCCGTTGGAGCCGTTCCGGTCTCCACATCGGCCGCCTTGTTTCCGTTTGCGTCCTCGGCTGCCGCGTTGACCTCCTTCTCGGTCTTGATCTCATCTCTGATATTTGCAATAACCTTATATTCAACCGTAGCCTTGACAGAGCAGGTCTGGATACCGTCGGGAAGGATATAACCCGCAAGCGAATCACTGGGGTTTATGGAAACAGAATAATCCCCGGCTGACATGTCCGTAAGATGGATTACCCCGTCCTCGTCATCATCCTCCCTGGTCTCCTCATCTCCCCGGTCATCCGTCACCGTAACGCTCCAGGGAACGTTTCTTACCAGAGTCTCGTCCTGATCCACAAGCTTTATCTTCAGATCCTTTTCCACCGAGGAAAGGACCAGTGAAAGGCTTTTCAGCTCTTCCTCTTCCTCCTCCGGCTCCTCGGCAGCCACAGGCACCTCTTTCTCCTCAACATCGGCCAGTACCTCTTCCGCCTCATCCTCAACAAAGCTCTCCATTGAGGCCAGAGCCCTGGCTTTCTCCTGTTTTCCCATGTATTCGGCATAGACCGCGGTTGTCTGTATGCCCGTAAAAAGGATGATCACGGCCAGTACCAGGGTTATCCAGGTAAGCCCCGGGACCTTTTTTTGTCCCCGTGTCCTTCCCGGTCCTCTGCCGCCGAAATCTCCCGGGTATCCGTCCTGCCGCTTTGCGGGCTCATCCCGCCAGTTGGCCGAGCGTTTCCTGAAATCACTGGCCTCGGCACCGGTCTCTCTCTGAGCCGAATCACTCACCTGATCCGCGCTCTGCCCCGGGATGTAGGATCTTGACTGCGATTCCACTGCGTATATTTCCGAGGAAACAAACGAAGGAACCGGCACCTTTGCAAGCTCCTGCTCTTCCCTTTCTCTTTTGCTCAGCTTTTTCTTTGCCGGTTTCGATCTCTTATTCTTAAGCTCTTCGGACTGTATGATGATCTTTTTATTGACCTCTCTGCGGATCCTGTCCTTATCGGACTCATCGATACTGCCCCTGACCTCCTTAAGCTTTTCGGCCACCGCCTCGACGGCCTTTTCACTCTGTTCGGTCTGCTCGCTCTGCTCCTTCATGGCCGCGGCTATGAACAGATTCTCGTCCTGCATCAGCGTCGAGTCGATTATGCTCTTTTCGATCTCCTCGGTGTTAAGGGTCCAGGTGTCCGTTTCAACAACCCGGTCCCATTCATAATTGTCGTTCTCGTTATTGTTCCCCATTTACTTCCCCTGTACTTTTATCATTCTGCGTTGCTGTTTGCCGCCAGAGTGCGCAGGCGATCTATAATGGCAAAACCCGTCTGCAGACAGCGGCTCTCAGTTGCCGACATAAACTGCTTCCCTGTCCTTCTGCCTTAAGCTTAAGATACAATAAGCAAGAAGCCCCAGCCAGGAAAGAAGGGATACAGCCTCGGCTATCCGCCAGTAAAACGGCTCCTCAAACCTTATCCTGACCTTACCGCAGTAGCCTGCGGGCACCTCTGCCCTTATCCTGCTGCTCTTTCCGTAGGTGATATTCAGCTTCCCCTCATCCGATAAAGCCACAAAACCCTTATAAGCAAAAACAGGTACCTCCAGCCATCCCGTCTCCGTGCCGGGATTATTTACTGTTATATCGTAGTTAAGGTCTCCCTTTTCTACCCCGAGCACCTCCAGACCGCCTTCTGCCTCAACCGTTTCGTTTTTTCTTGCAAACTCGGGATCCGTCCCCTCAAGAAGATACTCCCTGATGTCAGGAGAAAATATGTCCTGCTCCTCCGGATCATTGTTGATAGTATAATAATCGGCCTGGTTGATATATTTACTCATATAGTCAACGCTCTGCCATATACATATGGCGCAGACCACGCAGAGAGCAAGTTTAATATCCGTATCCCTCTTTCCCCTGATCTCCATCTGCCAGAGTACAAATACCGTTGAGGAAAGCACCGTGGCCACAATGAAGAACCTGAAGGGAAACTGTATGGCGCCCACAACCTTGTATACACGTGGCAGTCTGTCCGCGATCCAGTCGTAGGGAAAGATCGTAAGCGTCATATATAATGAAAGAATGGCAAGCAGCCCTGTCTTGATGATAGTCTTCTTATTCTTTTCGACCCTTCCCGTTCCCAGAAAATAAATACCCAGAAACAGCGAAAGCAATAATGCCCATCCGATACTTAACGGCATCTCGAAGGCCATCCTTGTATCGCTGTTAAAGCTCTTTGCCATCTCAAACGGATAGAGATAGGTAGAAAGGATCTGTGATACATATACGCCCCTTCCCTGGATGAAAATATTGTCATCAGCCACCAGAAGGGGCTGGGTAAGGTAATAATCCGCAAGAGGCACGAGTACCCCGGCGCTTAAGGCAAGGCACAAAAATGCCGCAGCGATTATCCTGACAAAACGCCCTTTTACAAACAGCCTGTCAGCGCATATAAGGCAGAAAAGCACCGAAAATATCGTAACAATGATAACACTGAGGACATGTACCTGTATCATTCCGGCATAGCCGAAGGCGAGGTACACTATTCCCCTTTTCCCCGCTTCCCTGTATAAGGCTGTCTCGCTCTCATTGCCGAAAAGCTCCCAGAAGCCCAGCACCACAAAGGGGAGAAAGGCCATGGCGGAAGCCTCGCCCAGTGCCCCTCTGGTATAAATATCCACAAGCCTCCAAAGAGACAGGGAATAAACGAGACACCCCGTAAAGGCGATGCGTCTGCCTCCCGATATCCTGTA
>JAEEGL014016508.1_pt1 | contig 16661 bp, 9 predicted proteins | sample 9134231 | NCBI WGS metagenome assembly JAEEGL01 (sample SAMN16246548, study PRJNA631951) | gut metagenome | biome: gut microbiome; feature: rumen; material: fiber-attached | host: Bos | place: Iran: Karaj | collected 2018-10 | reverse complement strand
TCCTCAGGATCCTGATAATAAGTGCCGTCGAAAGCGATGGCGCTCACATTGGCATACTGGCCTGATGCCTGGCTGCACTTGAGCCACAGCTGAATGGCATCGGGAGCGGCATAGAGGGCGGTATAGAATGGGTCACCATTACTGTCGGTTCTTGTCGATGATTTATCCATCTCGCTATGGTTGTCGGGGCTTGAAGCACTCATGTTGCCAGCCTTCAGCAAACCGTTAGTCATGGTGCCGTTATTGGTGATGCCCCAAACATCGCCGGCGGTAATCACAGCACTCTTTGCGCCATTGGTTCCAGGACGAACATCGGTGGAACTCCCAAGCTTGCCTTGGGCCATGCCTGCAAAAGTTCCAATGGCCGACTTGAAGCCGTGCCAGTGATCGGGCTCGCCAGACGAAGCTGCCCAGCCCTCGAAGTCGCTGTTGGGAATCTGGAAGTGGTCGCCCACATTATTGAACTGGGCAGCCACAGCTTCCTGCAGTTGCATATCTAAATCGATGGCCACATAGCCGTCTTGAATGCGACCCACTACCTTCACGGGTACAGCGCCCAGTTGAGGACCAATCCAGGTGCTCACACCGGCAGCGTCGCCAGCAGCGATGTTCACATTGGCGCTTGCATAAAACATTGTTGTCACACCGGCATTGAATGCAGCGATGCCATCAACGGCAATGTTGCCAATGTTCTTGGTAGTAGTACCCACTTTATACACAAAGTTCTTGAGCAGCAGGTTGTATTTGCCCGAGTTGGGGTCGAGCGTGATTGTAGCGTTTTGCTGCTCAGTCGTTCCGTTCACCGTAACTTTCAAATTTCCTGTGTAGTCAGTTGCCATCGAGGCAAGTGCACACATAGCAACGGTTGCTAAAAGAAAAATTTTTTTCATTTCTAAAATATTTTTGAATAATTAATATAGCCTTGTTTTTTCATCTGATTCGGTAGGAAACGCCCACCGTACCGTAGATGGGGAAGAGCGTTTGCTCCACAGTGTGGAAGTCGCTCTGGTGAATGCCGCTCAAGCCCCAGCTCAGGTCGGCAAAGGCACCAAAACGCTTGGTCACATGCCAGTCGACGCCCAGGTCGATGCCCCACTGGAAACGACGCAAGTGATCTGAGAAGTCGTAGTCGCCACGCTCGCCCTCTTTCGAGCCCAATTCCACCTTCTCGCCTGTGGGATTGCCCACGCGCAGATAGCCGTTGTAGGCATATCCTTTGAAACTGCGGTTGGTGAGGTAGGAAAAATAGGGACCTAACTTGAACTGCACCTTATTCGACACATTAAAGGTGGCTTGCAGCGGCAAGGTGAACATCCATGCTGTGACATCGGTAGTCACGCCGCCTGTGAACTGGCCATCGAGGGTCTGTCCGCCGCGCGTGATTTCCATGTGATAATTCTTCACCGTGGCATCGATGCTCATGCCCTTGTTCTCGAAGTGGATGCCTGTCATGAATCCCCAGCGCTCGTCAAACTGGCGATGGGCATCAAGGCCCAGCATGAGGTTGGGGGTCAACGAGAACTTGTTGAGTTTCCTGATGGTGGCGGGCATGCCAATGGGGGCCGTGCCGCCAATTCCATAACCAAGGTGCACATCAACTCGCCAGGGTTTCAGGAAACCCAGCACGCTTTTCAGTAACGGCTCGGCCTGAATGGCGGTGGCCGTCATGACGAGCGAAAGTATGATTATTGATAGTCTTTTCATGTTGTTACTCCTCTCTTGTGCAAATAAGTCTAACTTTATCGACACACAGTTCGCTGCCCACAGCTCCCTGGAAGATGGCGCCATCGATGCTCGAGGAGAACACGATGGTGAGGCTGTAGCCGCGATTCTCAAGCACAGCAGGGTCAATCTCTTTGCTGTAGTTGAATTCAATCTCAAAATAGGTCCACTCGCTGGTCACCTGCATCGGGTTCACGCTGGCCAAGGCCACAATGTTGGAATTGGTCTTCACATCGTCGCCATAGAGCGTCACAGGATTGCCGGCTGCATCGTGGTTGCGGTAGAACACGGCGTAGATATCGCCGCTGTCGGTCTTGCCTGCCACAGCATTGCCCTTCAGGTCAATGTAGGTCGCTCCTGGTTTATACTTGTAGTAACCGGTGAGTTTGGCTGGTTTTTGGGCAAACGGAATGCCAAAGTGGGTTGCCTTCATGGCGTCGAGAAGTGCGTTCTGCACATCAAAGGAGCCCAAGAAGAAGTTACCCGCAGCAATGCGCTTGTTGACCATGACACCAAACGGGCCGGTGTCGCGGGTGGTGAGTTTCACTGCCGAGCCGTCGTAACCGTTCGTGATGGGGACCGAAGGATATTCATCGGGTTGAGCGTTGCTCATGCTGATCTTGAAACCTCCGTTGCCATTGGCCCAGTCGTTGCCCAGTGTGCCATCGGGCAGCAGATTGTGCCACACATAGAATTTGTGGTAGGTGGGGTCGAGCTCATAGTGCTCGAAGTCAAACTTCATCGTGTCGGCCACAGTTACCATGGTGGGAACGAGCGACACCACATAGCGGCGGTGCCAGTTGCCGTCTTCCGAGGTCACCACATAGGTGGCTTTTCCCTTTTTCACATCGCCGTCGATGCACTCGATAGTTGCGCCCGGGGTTAACTTAAATTCAGGTGTAACCGTCTCTATAGGAGCGTTATAGCGCACATTCACCTTCACGAGGGTATCGGTATATAACACATGCTGCAAGGTGTCGCTCAGGTTGAAGAAAACCTTGTCGGCTTCAGTGCTGTGAAATATTACCTGTTCTATATCGCACTCGGCGTTGAGCGGCTCGTCCTTGAAGCACGAGGTCATCATTATGGGCAGGGCTAACGCCAAGAGTCCAAAAATCGTCTTTTTCATTAATCTAATTCTAATGATGTCAAATACTTAAAAGCAGCATTCGACGCTTCCAAATAGTTTTCAAGGTGCAAAGTTATCACTTTTTTTTGTTTTCCCTTTATTTTTAGAGAGAAATCCTCTACCTTTGCACCGAAATTCTACGCATAACTTTAGTTTCTGTTTATATAAAACCAAAAATTTTTGAACCGTGAACGAAATTATTGACCGACTGTTTCAATTCAAGTGGTTCAGGACTTTTAAGTTAAAAACTGCCCCACGATGGCTCGTGCTTGTGTGCGACCTCATCATAGTTGCCTTTGCTTTTGCCTTGATAGCACTCTCCGACGCAAGCGATGTGGATGTGGCACGCACCCCCACCACGCTCATGCGCAATCTGGCCATTTTTGTGGGCGTCTATCTCGCTTCATCCTATGCATTAAAGAGTTACACCAGCATCATACGCCTCTCTGTTATTGAAGACCTCTACAGGGTGTTTCTGGTGGTGATATGCTCCACCATTTTGCTCATCATCATCAATGTGGCATGCCTGTCGCTGGGCGGCAAGGAACTATACCGGTTCTGGAGCATACTGATTGTGGGGGCCATATCGTTTGCGTTCCTGGTCATGGAGCGCCTGCTCATCAAGCACATCTATGCCCGCATGACGCAGGCACAGAGCACCAAGCGCCGCGTGCTTGTGCTGGGCACTTCGCTCAACTCGCTCATCCTTGCCAACGCGCTCAAGAGCGAGGTGAACGGCATGTACGAGCCTATAGGCCTGCTGAGCATCAAAGAAGGCAAGGAAAACAGCACGCTCAACGGATTCACCGTCTACAAGTTCGATCCCGATACAATCACCAACCTGTTCATGGAGCACGGCATTCATGCGCTCATCTTCGATGCATCTAACATCAAGCTCATGCGCAACGGCTTTGCCGACCACTTCATCAAAAACAACCTGGCACTGCTCTCGATCAACAAGGTCGAGGAATATGAAGGCGAGGACCAGAAAGACAGCGACAGCATCTCGACCCACATCAAGGAGGTGCAAATCGAGGACCTGCTGGGACGCGACCAAATCCAGCTCAACAACACGCTGGTGCGCAGTTTCATCAAAGATTCGGTTGTGCTCATCACCGGCGCCTGCGGCTCAATAGGCAGCGAAATCGTCAGGCAGGTGGCATCGTACAAGGCCAAGCAGATTGTGCTCATCGACCAAGCCGAAAGCCCCATGCACGACCTGGCGCTCGAACTCAAGGAGCAATTTCCCACTGCCAATTTCGTGACATTCATGGGCGATGTGCAGAACAAAGACCGCATGGAAATCGCCTTCGACATGTATCACCCCGACTATGTGTTCCACGCTGCGGCCTACAAGCATGTGCCCATGATGGAAATCAACCCCACCGAGGGCGTGCTCACCAATGTGATGGGAACCAAAAACATGGCCGACCTGGCACTGAAATACAAGACCCGCAAGTTCGTCATGGTATCGACCGACAAGGCCGTGAACCCCACCAATGTGATGGGATGCACCAAGCGACTTGCCGAAATCTACACACAATCGCTCTTCTTCGAGGCCAAGGGCAAAGGCGCCACCACGCAGTTCATCACCACGCGTTTTGGCAATGTGCTGGGCAGCAACGGTTCGGTGATTCCCATCTTCCGCAAGCAAATCGAGAAAGGCGGCCCTGTGACAATCACCCACCGCGACATCATACGCTACTTCATGACCATCCCCGAAGCATGCTCGCTCGTGCTCGAGGCTGGCTGCATGGGACATGGCGGTGAAATCTACATCTTCGACATGGGTGAACCTGTAAAAATCTACGATCTGGCTACGCGCATGATTTCGCTTGCTGGACTGCGTCCTAACATCGACATCAAAATCACCGAAATAGGACTCCGACCCGGTGAAAAACTCTATGAGGAGCTGCTCAACGACAAGGAGAAGACTATACCCACCGAAAACGAGAAAATCATGATTGCCAAGGTGCGCACCTACGACTACAACGATGTGTGCAACCACATCGACGGTATCATCTACTATGCCACCAAGAACAAAATTCACGACATGGTGCTCGCCATGAAGGAGTTTGTGCCCGAGTACAAGAGCAATCACTCTGAGTTTGAGGAAATCGACAAAGAAATTAAACAACAACAGCAACAGGAAACTACAACTCCTGAAACTGAAGTGTATTATTCATAAAAAAAAGGATATTTAGACATGCCCCACTCTCACACGCTTCACCACGAATGCAACAAGTTTGTGTCATGGTGACCAAGAGGGGCAACTCATAGCAATATGTGGATTGCGTTTGCGCTGATATCGGCCGTATGCCTCGGCTTCTACGACGTGGTTAAGAAAGTGGCGTTGAACGGGAACAATGTGTTCACGGTTCTCTTCCTCAACACGCTCTTCTGCACCCTTTTCATGTCGCCAGCACTTGTCGCAACCCTCACCGACATGAGCAGCAACTTTGTCAAACCCGAAAATCACCTGCTCATCTTCATCAAGGCAGTCATCGTCACCTCGTCGTGGCTGCTCGGCTACTTCGCCATCAAACATCTGCCACTCACAATACAGAGTTCGATCAACGCCTTCAGGCCCGTGCTGGTGCTGGTGGGCGCCATGATCATCTTTGGCGAACAGCTCAACACGCTGCAATGGATAGGTATCATCCTGGGCTTCCTCTCCCTGCTGTGGGTGGGCTTCATTGGCAAGCGCGAAGGCTTCTCGCTGCGCCACAACAAGTGGATTTGGGCCGGGCTGCTCTCGGTGGGACTGTGGGCCATCAGCGGACTCTATGACAAGTATCTCATGACGCGCTTCAAGCCCATCAATGTCGAGGCATGGTACTCATTCTATCAACTCGTTATCATGTCGTTCGTCATGGCTTGCATCCACAAGTTTGCCAAGCGGCGCTCCCCATTCCAGTGGCGCTGGTCAATTCTCATGATTTCGGTGTTCATCTGCATTGCCGACCTCACCTATTTCTTTGCGCTGGCCGAGCCCGGGTCGCTCGTTTCCATCGCCTCGATGGTGCGCCGTGGCAGCGCGCTGGTAGCCTTCTTCTACGGCATCTTCATCCTGCACGAGAGAGATGTCAAACTCAAAATCATCGACCAGTGCATCCTCATCTTGGGCGTCTTCTTCCTTGTCCTGGGTAGCCTTAATTAATTCCCAAGATGATGTTGATGAGGGCGCTCACATCACTCACATTCACACGCCCGTCTCCATTCACATCGGCGCGGACCTCGTCCATGGGTTCCAGCCCCAGAATCATGTTGATGAGAGCACTCACATCGCTCACATTCACACGCCCGTCGCCATTCACATCGCCCAGCATGCCCTCTTCGGGCGGCACGGCGCTGTAAACGGTTTCAAAACCCAGAAAACGCATTGTGTACTGCTTGCCCACCTCCGATGCATTCATATTAATCTGGATCGAATTGAGCTGGAGAGGATAATTTGCCATGTCGTCGGCATCAATCCACGATGCGATGGGCAGGTCCACAATCATCTCACGGTTGGGCACAATGCTGCCGGGTGTAATGGTCTGGTAACTGATTCCACCACCATGGGCACGCAAGCCAAACACCACATTCTTCACCGGGGCCTCGCCCGGATTGAGCCGCACACGCAGCGTGTCGGGCAGGCTCCACAGCCTAAAATACTTGGTAAGTGTGAGTTTGGGCGCACGGCTGCTGGCTCCCGTATAGGTGTACACAAAGCCATTGCCCATAGCCTGCGCCACACCGTCTTTGCCACCCGACTGCGTGATGGTCCATGTACTCACATCTAGGTTTGGGTCGATGGGCATCGCATGGGCAGTGGGTTTCTCAACCGTGACATGCAAGGTGTCCGACAGATTATCGACACTGCCCACCACACAGGTGTGTCCGTCGGCCACTCCCTGCAGCACACCCGTTGCGGCATCTATGCGCACCACACCCTCGTCGGCACTCATCCAGTTCAGTGCTGCAGGGTCGATGGGCATTTCCTTGTCGAGCACCGTGCCCAGCAACTCCACCGTATAGGTGCGATAAGTGTCGGTTATGATCGAGTCGTTGCGCAGCCTGATGCCGTCGGTGGGCACAATCACATTGATGGGAATGCTGATGGTGTCGCCCTGGAACACAGCCGAAAGCAAGCCACACCCCTCGCCGTTGGCAAAGAGCACCGAATCGTTCTGGACCACGCCAATGTTGTCGGGGCACAACAGCGTCACGCCCTTCACATCGGTATCGACCAGCATGCCATACTGGTTGTAGCCGAAGAACTTGGGCACATAGGTGCCATATTTGGGCATCGTGAGGCTCCAGTCGAGAAAGCGAATGCTGGCCACCTCATCGTCGTCGGGACTGCTGCACACAGCAAATATGCCGTTTGAGTCGGCCCGCTCGCTGCCGTCGCTGGGACGGTTGCGCACCCCGAGCGCACTGGTATAGAGCGCCGACGAGCCGCCGCCATCCACATTCACCGCCATATAGGCACCGGCATAGCGCATGAGGTCGCCCAAGGCATCGGTAGTGATGCCGTCGCTCAACGGCGAACGCCCATCCACCACCATGAAAATCACGGTCTTGCCGTCTTCACTATAACCCAGTGCCGTGCGTGGATGCACATCGGGATTGCCATCAGCATGAGTCTCGCCATTGACCACAATCCAGGGTTGTCCCGAGATAATTTCACGCGGCTCAATCGAGTTGCCATTAAGCACGGCATTGAGCGTGAGTGTCAAGGTGTCGCCTGCGGCAAGGCTATTGACGAAGTCATAGGTAGTGCCGCGGCCATGCAGCACAAGTCCCTCTGAGGGCACATCCATATCGCCGGCGGTGCTGGGATTGCCCACTACCACAAGCTGGCATGGCTGCCCAAAGGCAAATGCCTCGTCGCCGCCCACATAGCGCACCTGCACCTCGGCACAGGTGCCAAACTGGTTGGTTCCCGAGTAATAGGTGGGATTATAAAGGGTTATCTGATTGTTGCCGGCATCCACATTCACGCCAAAAATCGATGCCGTCATGCCGTCGGCCTTCACCACGGTGCCGCCAAAATTCACATTGCCCAAGTGCGGCACCTCGTCGGTATCGATTGTGAACTGATACTCGCCATCGTTGTTGCGACCACGATACAATACGCCCTCGGCCATGCTCGACGAGATGGGTGTTCCTATCATCGACACGCCTCGGCTCGTGTAGCCGCTCGTCATCCAGAAGTCACCGTTCACGCCCACATAGTAGCGATTGCCCGGGGCGGTTTTTCGACGAGCCATGCCCGACACCGTCTCGCTGCCAGTCATCCTGTCGGTCCCGCTCACAGCTTTTAAGGTGACCTCGGGACTCGACAAGTCGATTTTTGAATAAAACACCCTGAGGTGCTTGACGCCACTCTCCAGGAGCAACGAAGTTTGCGTGGTGCCAGGCCCGATGTAGGCATGAAACAGCGTGTCGACCGTATATTCAACACCCCTCAACGAGTAAGTGGCAGTACCGGCCTGGGCGCAGGTCATCGCTGCCACGAGCATAGCCATTGAAAGCAATCCTCTCGATTTCATGATTCAATTCCTAATATAATGTTAATCAATTTTGACACATCGCTCACATTCACGCGCCCGTCACTGTTCACATCGGCGCGGGCCTGGTCCATGGGTTCCAACCCCAGAATCATGTTGATAAGAGTACTCACATCGCTCACATTCACGCGGCTGTCGCCATTCACATCGCCCAGCATGCCCTCTTCGGGCGGCACGACATTGTAAACGGTTTCAAAACCCAGAAAACGCATTGTGTACTGCTTGCCCACCTCCGATGCATTCATGTTGAACTGCAACGAACTGAGTTTGATGGGATAATTGCCCATATCGTCGGCATCAATCCACGACGACACCGGCAAATCTAACACATTCTCCTGGTTGGGAAGCAGCGGGTCGGGAGTGACTGTAGCGTAACTGATGCCGCCATCGGCTGCACGCAGCCCAAACACCAGATTCTTTACTGGAGCCTCGCCCGGATTGAGCCGCACACGCAGCGTATCAGGCAGGCTCCACAGCCTAAAAAACTTGGTGAGTGTGAGTTTGGGCACACGGCTGCTGGCACCCGTGTAAGTGTACACAAAGCCATTACCCATAGCCTGCGCCACGCCGTCCTTGCCGCCCGACTGGGTGATGGTCCAGGTGCTGATGTCCAGGTTTGGGTCGATGGGCATCACATGAGCCGTGGGTTTCTCCACGCTCACCCACATGGTGTCGGCCACATTGTCGACCGTGCCCACCACATAGGCCCTGCCATCGGTCACGCCACGCAGCACGCCGGTTTCGGGGTTGATGGTCACCACGCTCTCATCGCTCGAGAACCACGAGAGTGCGCCGCTGTAGATGGGCAGTTGATTCTCAAGCACCACGCTCTGCACATCTACAACATAGTCACGATAGGTGTCGTTCACAATCGAGTCGTTAGTGATGTCGATGTCGTCGACCGAGCCCACAATCTCGACAGGTGCCTCGATGATGGCGCCATTATAATGTCCTGTGATGACAGCCACGCCCGAACCAGTGGCGTAGAAAGTGGTTCCGTCGTTAATAATCTCTCCCATCGATTCAGGACAAGTGAGCGTCACCCCCTTCACATCCAGGTCGATGAGCATGCCATATTTATTATAGCCATAGAACTTGGGCGTGTAGATGCCATATTTGGGTGTGCGCAGTCTGAAGTCCTGGAAACGGATTTCGGCCACCTCGTTGTCGTCGGGAGCATTGCTCACGCAAAAGATGGCATTGCCGTCGGCACGCTCGCTGCCGTCGCTGGGACGGTTGCGCACCCCGAGCGCACTGGTGTAGAGGCACGACGAGCCGCCGCCGTCCACATTCATGGCCTCGGTAGCGCCCGCATAACGCATGATTTCGCCCAGCACGCGAGTTCGCACGCCATCTGAAATGCCCGAGCGGCCATCCACTACGCAAAAGTAAACCGTGCGGCCTTCATCGCCATAGCCCACGCCCGAGCGGGGATGCAGCTGCGTGGCATCGGGACGGTGCGAGTCCTGGTCAATCACTTCGCCATTCTCCACAATCTTGGGATTGCCCGAAATCACTTCGTAGGGCTCCACACTCATCCCGTTGAAGGTCCACGAAGGTGACACGGTGACCGTGTCGCCCACTTGCAGTTTCTTCACCAGATTGCGGGCTGTGCCATGGGCATGAATCACATAGCCGCCCTTGGGAATGGTCATGTCGCCGGCCGAACTGGTGTCGCTCGTCACCACCATCTTGAAGGGTTTGGCGGTCTCAAACACATAGCCGTCGGCCAGTTTGGCCTGCACTTCATAGCCGGCCCCAGTCTCGTCGGTGCTGCCATAGTACAAGTCGTTGTAAATGGTTATCTTGTTCTGGTTCGAGGCAGCGCTCTCATTGGCATAGGTATTGATGCCGCCCAGCGTGGCCTGCGTGCCGTCGGGGGCGGTTACCGTGCCGCTAAAAAAGAAGGGGTTCACATAGAGTTGGCCATCGCGGTCCATGATGAAGTTCTTGTAAAGGGTGGCATTGTTGCGGGCGCGGAAAATCTGTCCCTCGACCACTGTCGAACCCACTGGCGTGCCAACCTTGCTTACGCCCCGCACGGTGTAACCGCTGGTGACAAAGAAGTCGGCATTGATGCCGGCAAAGTAGCGTTTTCCTTCGTGCGACTTGCGCTCGGCCATGGTCGAGACGCGCTCGTTGCCAGCCACCTTGTCGGTAGCGCACACGCCGCTCAAGGTCACATAGGGGTTGGTCATGTCGATAGTGAGATAGAACACGCGCAAATTCGACGACCCCGTGTGCAGCCAGAGCGAGGTCTGCATGGTACCCGGCCCCACCTGATTGTGAAACAGGGTGTCGACCACATACACCGTTCCCATCAGATTGATGCTGCCCGAGGCCCATGCGCTCAGCGCCACAACCAGCGCAGCCATCAGTGAAGTAATTCTCTTTTTCATAACGATATGGTTTAGTTTGTTTCTTCTTGTTTATCAACCCATAAAATTACAAAATTATATTCAATTCTCCAAATCTATTCTACAATTGAAACATGCCCCACCAACAAACACAGGGACTGGCCCCGAAGCCAATCCCTGCGCCATGATATATTCAGTTAAACCCAATTCGGTCATTAGGATTTTTGTTAGAACAGAATTTATTTTGTGCAGATTGTGACGCTGACAGTGCAAGCATAGCGGGCTATGGTAAGATGTCAGCGGAAACAAGATGCCAAAAGAAAACTATTATGGCAAAAAAGATTAAATAACAAACCTTTTCGGCCTAATGACCGATTTGGGTTAAATTTAACCGCTAACTAATGCCCAATATAATGTTGATGAGGGCCGAAACATCCGACACATTCACACGCCCATCTCCATTCACATCGGCTCGTGCCTGGTCCATGGTGGTCATGCCCAGAATCATGTTGATCAGGGTCGACACATCGCTCACATTCACACGACCGTCGCCGTTCACATCGCCCTTCAGGGTGGGCTCGGGACCACTCACATTCTTGCCAATCTCATAGATGCCCATGCCGTTATAAGACTTGAAGGTGAACAGCGTGATCACCTCATTGCCCTCGTCGTCAACACTCTTGGCGGTGTTGATGCAGTGAACGCGCAAGCCGCTATCAGTCACCTTGCCTACGCTATCGGCAGGCAACTGCCAGTACTTGGTAAGGCCACCTAAAGCCATACCCTCGCCCAACTCGCACACATAAATCTGGCAGCCATTGCCGTTCTTGTCATACTGAGCCTTGGGATAGGCAAGGAAATTGCGTCCTTCCAGACTAAACTCAGCCACACCGTTGGCGCCCTTGTCGGTCTGCTTCACATCGTCGCTGGCTTCTTCAAAAGTGTCGATCAGCGTACCCGTAACATCATACACAACAGGGTCACGGCCGAAACAGTCGATGTAGAACACTTCACCGCTATACATGGCATCGGGATCATCATAGTTGAGTACCATCTTCACTATCGGAGCAAGGCTGAAGCCCGTGTTGGTCTCAGGATAGAAATCGGTGACATCGATGTGGCAGTCGCCTTCAAAACCGCCAACCCAACTTGTCGCACCCTGATCCAGGTGCATACGGTAGATAATGGAGGAACCTGGTTCGGCAGTAGCGCCTGCAACCGTCATGATGTTGCACTCGGCCTGCTCGCCTGTCAAGTCGCCTATCACATCCAGGTAGTCGGTGCGCTGCATCTCGCCTTCCTTGTCCATTTCCACCACCAGGGTGAGTTCGCCCGTTTCAGTATTAACCATGTACACGGGAATGGAGTTCTGGGCAGTCGATGTCATTGGAGCCACCCAAATATGGTGGAAGTTGTCCACGCCAATACTTGCCACACCCAGAAAACGGCTATAAGGAGCCCCGTCGAGCATCAATGGCAAATCTTCGAGAGCCGACCCATCTTCAACTTTAAAGCGGTGAATCACACTCTGCTGCAACGAGTCGGTACCAATAATAATCAGTTTTTCCTCCGAACGAGACACATAAATGATGCCTTCGTCCATCACTGCAGTACGGGCACGCTGATTGCAGATCACACTCGAAGTGTAGGCCTCACCGGCATGCACGCGGTCAAAAATCCACTTGTTCACCACCTTGATGTCATTCACAGGCTCATAGGTCTGATTGTCGGTGATTGCCCAAGCGCTTGCACTTGCCACCAGGGCAAGCATCGATAAGAGTAATTTTTTCTTCATATCGTATGATTTTTAAGGGTTATGATATTAATCTACATTTCAAATTGTAAAATTACTAATAATTTATCAATTTACAACTTATATTCACAAAAAAATGCCCTCTGGCATTTCAGAGAGCATTTTATCTATGGTTTTCAGTAATATCAGGCAATGCCCAGAATAATGTTGATGAGGGCACTCACATCGCTCACATTCACGCGGCCATCGCCGTTCACATCGGCTCGTGCATGGTCCATGGTCGTCATGCCCAGAATCATGTTGATCAGGGTAGAAACATCGCTCACATTCACGCGGCCGTCGCCGTTCACATCACCCTTGAGTACATCATCGCTCAGATTCTTGCCAATCTTGTAAACACCCATGCCATTGTAGCACTTGTAGTCAAACAGATAAACCACCTCTGAATCGTCTTCGGTAGCATACTCCACATTAAAGCAATGGATGCGATTACCACCGTCCGACACATCACCCAGACGGTCGGCAGGAATCTGCCAGTACTTGTTCATGCCCTCAAGGCTCATGCCTTCGCCCAGTTCGCAAATATTGGCCTGGCAAGCGCGCCAAGATTCAGTAGCCTCGTTATAGCCTTCATACTGAGCAATCGAGTAAACAATGAAATTACGCCCATCGAGGGTGAATTCAGCAACACCATTGGTGCCAACCAAGGGCCACAAATCGGTAGGAACATTCTCAAACGATTCAATCAGCGTGCCTGTATTGTCATACAAGGCCGGCATTGTGGTGAAACCATCTACATAGAACAATGCGCCGTCATATCTCGACTCCTCGTTTTCAGCGTCAACAATGAAACGGGCATAGGGAGCAATACCCCAACTGGTAACTGTTTCGGGATAGAAGTCGAGAATGTCCAAATAGGTGTCGCCTTCGAAAAAGCCTTCCCATCTGCTGCCGCCTTGGTCGCAATGCCAGCCATAGATCGTAGCCACGCTGTGACCGGGAGTCATCACATTACAGGGAGCCTCTTCGCGCGTGATGTCGCCTATCACATCCACATAGTCGGTACGGGCCAGCACATCGCCCTTGTCAAGCTCGGCAATGAGCGTGAGTTCACCAGTCTCGGCGTTAAGAGAATAGAGGGGCATCTTCGAAGCCAATTCGCTCGTGTAGGGAGCCACCCAAAGATGGCCAAAGTTGTCTACACCAATGTTATTTGCACCCAAAGTATTGGCGACATAACCACCGTTGTAGGTCACATCAAGCGTGGGCAACTGCTCACCCGTCTTAGCATCGAAACGATAGATAACGGCTGCCGAAATCGTATCGTTTCCAGTGATAATGGCCTTAGCCTCGGAACGGGCCACATACACCACACCATCGCACATCACAGCTGTGCGTGCCTTGGCATTACAAGCCTCTAACGATGTGAATGCATCACCGGCGTGGGCGCGGTCGAGCAACCACACATTCTTGATCTTGATGTCATTGACCGCGTCATACTTGTTGGGGTCAACCACTGCAAACGCACTTGTTCCTGTTACAAGTGCCAGCAAAAATGATAGTAAAAGTTTCTTCATAAAAATAATGTATTAATAGTTAAATATGCATTCGTTACAGCATAGCAAAGTAACTCAAAAAAACGCACATTTCAAAGGAGATTTAAACTATTTTAATATTTTCAAATATAATTTAATCATAAATCGATTCCGCACTTCTATACGCGTCGTTATTTGCTGATTGTTAGAAAAGTTTAATCATAAAAATTTGCTGGTTGAGAAAGTGTTTTGTAATTTTGTCTTCAATCTTAAAGATAAACCTTTAAAGTAAACTATATACACTATTATCTCATGGCAAAATCAAAACAACTAGTTGAATGTGTGCCCAACTTCAGCGAAGGGCGCAATCCCGAGATTATTAACAACATAACCGATGTGATTCGCAAGGCCAAGGGCGTAAAACTGCTTGATGTTGACCCAGGCGAGGCCACTAACCGCACCGTAGTCACCTTTGTGGGCGACCCCGACTCGGTGGTCGAAGCAGCCTTCCAGCTGGTGAAAAGGGCTGGCGAACTCATCGACATGCGCAACCACCACGGCGCACACCCCCGCATGGGTGCTACCGATGTGTGCCCGCTGATTCCTGTTGCCGGCATAACCCTCGAGGAATGCGCCGCTCTGGCACGCAAACTGGCCGAGCGCATCTCTGCCGAACTTGAGATTCCCACCTACTGCTACGAGGCTGCCGCATTCACTCCCGAGCGCCGCAACCTGGCAGTGTGCCGCCAGGGCGAGTATGAGGCCATCGCCGAGAAACTCGTGACCGAGGGCAAGCAGCCCGACTTCGGTGCAAAACCGCTCAACGAGCGCATTGCACGCACCGGCTGCACCGCTGTAGGCGCCCGCAACTTCCTCATCGCAACCAACTTCAACCTCAATACTACCTCGACCCGCCGCGCCAACGCCATCGCATTTGATGTTCGCGAGAAAGGCCGCCCCGTGCGTGAAGGCAACCCCATCACCGGCAAGCCCAAGAAAGACGAGAACGGCAAGACCATCATGCAGCCCGGCACGCTCAAGGGTACCAAGGCCATTGGCTGGTATATCGACGAGTACAAGATTGCACAGGTGTCGATGAACATCACCGACATCAATGTGACTCCCCTGCATGTGGCATTCGACGAGGTGTGCCGCTGCGCACAAAACCGCGGCATTCGCGTGACCGGTACCGAGATTGTGGGTCTCATCCCCAAGAGCACCCTGATTGATGCCGGCAAGTACTTCCTCGAGAAACAGAACCGCTCAACCGGTATTCCCGAAGACGATATCATGCAAATCGCCATCAAGTCGATGGGCCTCGACGACCTCAAACCCTTCAATCCCAGAGAGAAAGTGATTGAATTCATGTGCGAGGACGAGGACGCACAGGGCAAACTCGTTGACCTCACCGTGAAAGGCTTTGCCGAGGAGACCTCGCGCGAGTCACCTGCTCCTGGCGGTGGCACCATCGCAGCCTACATGGGCGCTCTGGGCGCTGCTTTGGGCACTATGGTCGCCAACCTCTCGAGCCACAAGCCCGGTTGGGATGAACGCTGCGGCGAATTCAGCCAGTGGGCCGACAAGGGCCAGGTGGTGATGACCGAACTGCTGCATCTCGTCGACGAAGACACACAGGCCTTCAACCGCATCATGGCTGCCTTTGGCATGCCCAAGACCACCGAGGCCGACAAGGAAGCCCGCAGTGCTGCCATCCAGGACGCTACCCTCTATGCGACTCAAGTGCCCCTGCGCACCATGAAGGAGTCGTTCAAGGTGTTTGAACTGTGCCGTGCCATGGCTCAGGATGGTAACCCCAACAGCGTGAGCGATGCTGGTGTGGGCGCACTTGCTGCCCGTGCCGCTGTGCTCGGTGCAGGCATGAATGTGAAGATCAATGCCGGTTCGCTCAAGGACCGCACCGTGGCCGATGCACTCATTGCCGAAGCCAACGACCTGATTGCACGCGCCAACAAGGAAGAGGCCGAAATCACCGCTATAGTAGAAACCAAGTTATAAATCATTAGAATATCTAGAACATCTAGTAAATCTAGATTTTCTAGTTCTAGTAAAAAACCACAATAATGACAAAAGAAGAATTCATTGCCGATATCAGGGCCGGTATTCCCGATGTTCTCCCCGAACCCATGCCCTATGAGGCCGACATCAACCATGCGCCCAAGCGTAAAGACATTCTCACGCCCGAGCAGAAGAAACTCGCCTTGCGCAATGCGTTGCGTTACTTCCCCGCCAAGTTCCACAAGACACTGCTCCCCGAGTTTGCGCAGGAACTCAAGGACTATGGCCGCATCTATATGTATCGCTTCCGTCCCCGCTACGAGATGAAGGCACGCCCCATCGACGAGTATCCCCACAAGAGCCGTCAGGCTGCTGCCATCATGATGATGATCCAGAACAATCTGGACAAGGCGGTGGCTCAGCATCCGCACGAACTCATCACCTACGGCGGCAATGGTGCCGTATTCCAAAACTGGGCACAGTATCGCCTGGTGATGAAATACCTGAGCGAGATGACCGACGAGCAGACCTTGGTAATGTACAGCGGTCACCCGTTGGGACTTTTCCCCTCGCACAAGGACGCACCCCGCG
>JAEEGL013497618.1_pt1 | contig 16661 bp, 15 predicted proteins | sample 9134231 | NCBI WGS metagenome assembly JAEEGL01 (sample SAMN16246548, study PRJNA631951) | gut metagenome | biome: gut microbiome; feature: rumen; material: fiber-attached | host: Bos | place: Iran: Karaj | collected 2018-10 | reverse complement strand
TCACTATAGTAGCCACTGTACTTCCCAAGGATGCCGGTGTTACGGATGTCTTATGGAAGAGCGATAAGCCGGATATTGCAACAGTGGATGATAAAGGCAGGGTATTCGGTAAGAAAGCAGGTGAAGCCATAATAACGGCAATAACTGTAGACGGCGGATTTACTGCAGAGTGCAAGGTTACGGTAATAGAGAGACCTGCACCTGTGCCTCCTGTATCCTATAAGCTGTATATTGTGGACCAGAGAACCAAGGATGCTCCGAGCAGGCACATGGTAAGGGGAAGCGTTGAGAGACTTCCGGCAGACAGATACCTTATCTTAAGGGATTCCGACGGAAGCAGCATAAAGCCGCTTATAAACGGTGACAGCGCACTGGATCATAACAGGGCTGTATATTATGACTTGAGTCTTAGGGATGCAGCGGGGAACAAGGTAAATGACTTCGGTAAATGTACGATACGTATCCCTCTTATTGAGGACATGGATATCCATAACGGTTCCGTAAGGGTGGTAAGTATGGTTGATGATAAGCTTGACAGGAGCATATCATCATCTACGGGAACCGAGGGAGACGTTTCATATGTGACCTTCTCCACGGGGCATTTTACCGATTTTGCCATCCTGTATAAGCTGAATTCATCATCGGACAATCATTATAATCAGAACTATTATTCATCACCGTATCAGTATATTCCGGCGATCAATACCGGAATGGCAGTAAACAACAGTATGAGGGTACTTGACAGGGTGCCGAGAACAGGGGAGTATATACAGTTCTATGGTAAAGGGAAAGAGAAATTCACAAAAAAATGGTACAGCTATAAGGCGTTATAAAAAGGTAATATTGCTGCTTGCCGTTCCGGCAGTAGTGGTAACTGCGGTTGCATGTTCCTTTGCAGGCAGGGGAACTCCTGCCGAAAGTGAATCGGACGGCGATATCTTCAGCAGGGGCTTCGATGAAGAGGGGCAGTCGAGTACGATCACCGAATATGTGCCGCCGCTCTTACAGGCAAGCCTTGATGAAGAGGATGCCATGGCAGAGAATTCGAGGTTTGCCGTTTATGAGAACATGCATAGGGAGAATCCGGATTTCGCAGGTTACCTGAATATAGAAGGAACTAAGATAGATAATCCGGTAATGTATTCGCCCGAGGATCCCGAGAAATATCTCGAGCGTGACATAAACGATAAGAGAAGCAGCAGCGGTCTTCCGTTCATAGATGCTGAATGCAGTCTTGATCCTGTCAGCGATAACCTGATAATATACGGCCATAATATGAAGAACGGTACCATGTTTGGGACGCTTACGGATTTTGAGGACAAGAATTACTGTAAGGCTCATCCGGTTATAAGGTTTGATACGCTCAAAGAGGAAAGAACGTATGACATCATATACGCCTTCTATGACAGGGTTTACTATGAAGACGAGAAGGGTTTCCGCTTTTATGATTTTATCGATTATACCGATGAAGATGATTTCAACAGGACGATGGATGAATTTAAGGATAAATCGATTTATGACACCGGCGTGGAAGCGCATTACGGCGATAAGTTCATCACACTTGTCACCTGTTCCTATCAGGAAGAGAACGGCCGCTTTGTTGTCATGGGCGTGTTGCGCGGGGATGGTTCGGATACCGCTCGGGCAGATCACTGGACTGAGGAAACAGAAGGAGCCGGAGGAACAGAAGAAGCGGAAGGAACGGAAGGAACAGAAGGGGCAAAAGGAACAGAATGAACGGAAGGAGCACATGGAAAAAGAGAAGGATTTTAGTGCCGGAGACGACATGACCTGACAAAAAGTCAGAAAATATTTAAAAATTTATGCAAATGTGTGCAAAAATGTGATATAATCTGTTTTATGAGTAGGAAGGTGTCTGAATGCATGGAGTTTTGTGTGACAGATACCGGAAATATTAATATTTTACAAGGGGGTCTTATGCAGGATTACAAGAAGATTGACTACGCAAAGAACAAGGACGTTGTGCTCCGCTATGTACCGGGGCATTTCATTACACCCAATTCGCACGTAAACTATTACATGGATCTGACGGATATGAAATCACGTCAGCGCGAAGCAAGGGCGACAGGTGAGGAAATGGCGGATATGTATCTTTCATCCGAGGTAATAGACACCATATTGTGTCTTAACGGAATGGAGGTCGTAGGTTCGTATCTGGCCAATAAGCTTACCAAGGCAGGTATCATTTCTGCCAACAGGCACCAGACGATGTATATTACCAAGCCTGAGTACAATGCCGGCGGTCAGATGATGTTCCGTGAGAACAACCAGCACATGATACGCGGTAAGAAGGTACTTGTAATAATCGATACCGCCACCACGGGTGATACGTTAAGGAGTGCTGTCAGCTCGGTTAAGTTCTATGGTGGCCAGGTAGTAGGTATATCGTCTATTTATTCGGTGGCATCCCAGGTTGAGGGTGTCCAGATTCGTTCTTTATACTCGACAAGGGATCTTACGGATTACATGAGCTATTCGATGGATAACTGTCCTCTGTGTAAAGCGGGTGTGCCGGTAGATGCTATCTGTAACGGTTTCGGCTATTCAACAGTATCATAGACGTATTGCAGATACGGGTTACAGACAGATCTTACGGTTCATATTTATAATGAACGAAATTAGTAGCTATTCTGAATAGTTACATATTGGTATGGGATGAAAGGAGAAGGGATATGGAATTTACAAGTAAGTTATTTGGCAAGGTTGTGATCGACGACAGCAAGATCATAGAATTCCCCGAGGGAATACTGGGATTTCCGGAGCTTAAGAAGTTCGCACTCATATACGATAATGAGAAAAATACTGCCGGCGGATTTAATTTCCTGGTTTCGATCGATGAGCCCGCATTCGGTATGCCTGTGGTTCCGGCGTTAATGGTTGAGCCCGGCTATTCGCCCAAGTTCACGGAAAATATAGAGGGTACAATTGGCGGACTGACAGAGGATAATGCGCTCGTGCTGGTTACGATGACAATACCTTCGGATGTGACGAAGATGACGGTAAATCTTAACGCACCGCTTATAATCAATATGGATACCAATAAGGGTGTTCAGTCGGTTGTGGGTAATGAGGAATACGATGTGAAGTATCCTATTTACGATAAGCTTAAAAAGGAATGACAACAGGAACAGGATACAGCCAGGATGATAACGCTCTCCGTTCAGCATGCTTGTATGGCGGGGAGCGTTTTTGTAAGAGGGACATATGGCAGACAGATACGAAGAGCTTAAGAATTACATAAAGCAATTTGACAGTATGGCCGTGGCTTATTCGGGAGGTGTGGATTCCACCCTTCTTCTGTTTGCCGCCGCAGAGGCTCTTGACGGAAGGGTGCTTGCACTTACTGCCGACACGGGCTCGGTACCGGATCGTGAGCTTATATCTGCAAAGGAGTACTGCGGTTATCTGGGGGTTAAACACAGGGTGATAACAACCCATGTGCTGGAACTGTCGGAGCTGTCAGGCAATCCCAGAGAACGGTGTTACATATGTAAGAAACATATATACAGTAAATTCCTTGCTGCAGCATCCGAAGAGGGATATAAGCGGCTTGCGGAGGGCTCGAATGCCGATGATTTCAATACATACCGGCCGGGGCTGAGAGCGCTTAAGGAGCTTGGGATCATCAGTCCGTATATGGAGCTTGGGATCACAAGAGAGGAGATCGAGGATATGTCAAAGGAGCTTAATCTTCCGACCTTTGACAAGCCTTCTTTCGCGTGCCTCTTTACGCGGTTTCCATACGGTGAAGAGATAACCGAGCCGAAGCTGAAGCGCGTGGATAAGGCGGAGCAGCTGCTGCTGGATATGGGATTCAGGCAGCTGAGGGTTCGTTCCCATGGTGATATAGCAAGGATAGAGCTAATGCCGGAGGACATGGAATACTTTATGAAGGATGATGTGAGGTCATCTGTGTATGAGAATTTCAGGCGCCTTGGGTATACATATGTAACGCTCGACATACTCGGCTTCCGAAGCGGAAGCATGGATGAGGGAGGCGCGATCATACCGGAGGTATGATTCAGCATCGCGCCGACCGATATGTCATAAGGAGGGACCCACGAAGTGGGAGGATGCCTTGTGACTTACCCGAAAGAAGGCGCGATCATACCGGAGGTATGATTCAATAATATAAAAAGAGGTAACAAGAATGATCGAACTGAAAAATATTTCATTCGGAGTAGATGATGACAAAGGAAAAAAAGAAATAATAAGGGATGTAAGCTTCACGGTCCCGGATGGTAAACTGATAGTTATAACCGGCCCGAACGGAGGCGGCAAGTCAACGCTTGCAAGACTTATAGCAGGAATAGAGAAGCCTCTTTCGGGGAAGATCCTGCTCGACGGTGAAGATATAACCGATATGTCGATAACCGAAAGGGCTAAGAAAGGAATCGGCTTTGCATTCCAGCAGCCTGTACGGTTCAAGGGAATAGAGGTGTTTGACCTTATAAGACTTGCGACGGGAAAGAGCATATCCATTTCCGACGCCTGCAGTTACCTGTCGGCTGTAGGACTGTGCGCCAGGGATTATATAAAGAGAGAGGTTAATTCGAGCCTTTCGGGCGGAGAGCTTAAGAGGATCGAAATTGCAACAGTGCTTGCCAGATCACCGAGGATTTCAGTGTTTGACGAACCTGAGGCAGGAATAGATCTTTGGAGCTTCAAGAATCTTATCGAGGTTTTTGAAGGCATGCGAAAGCATATCAAAGAGAGCTCTATCCTGATCATCTCGCATCAGGAAAGGATACTTAACATTGCTGATGAGATAATGGTTATAAAGGAGGGGCGTCTTATAAATAAGGGTACCAGGGATGAACTGATGCCGCAGCTTATGAGTACCGATTCGGCAGTCAGGGATTGCAACGGCGTAGGAGAGAAAGCTGTTGATATTACACCTGAACCTTGCTCGACAAGTGCTTTGATATGATAAAACCGGAGGTATGTACCGATGCTTCAGATGGATGAAATTCAAAAAAGAATATTAAGAGAGGTAGCCGATCTTCACGAGGTGCCGGAAGGAGCGTACAACATACGCGCCAACGGAGTGTCCGCGGGAAGAGCCTCAACTGAGAATATAGAGATAATACCCCGTGAGGACGGGCAGGGACTTACTATAAAGATTAAGCCCGGGACCAGAAATGAGAGTGTGCATATTCCTGTTGTGATGACGCAGAGCGGACTGAGTGAAACCGTATATAATGATTTCTATATCGGAGAGGATTCGGATATTGTCATTGTGGCGGGCTGCGGAATAGATAATTGCGGCAATCAGGATTCACAGCATGACGGAATTCACCGTTTCTTTGTCGGTAAAGGCGCAAAGGTAAAGTATGTCGAGAAGCATTACGGCTCGGGGGACGGCAGGGGTAAGCGCATACTTAATCCCGTAACAGAGGTCTATCTTGAGGAGAACAGCGCCGCCGAGATGGAAATGGTCCAGATCAAGGGCGTTGACGATACTACGAGAACAACAAAGGCAGAGCTTAAGGAAGGCGCGGGACTCGTGGTTCGTGAGAGGCTGATGACCCATAGTGATCAGAAGGCTCTCAGCATCTATAAGGTTGAGATGAACGGTGAAGGCTCACATGCCGATGTTGTATCAAGATCCGTGGCAAGGGATACATCATGGCAGAAATTCGATGCTGTCCTTACAGGTAATGCTGCCTGTTCCGGACATACGGAATGTGATGCGATCATCATGGATGAAGGCAGGATACTGGCAGTGCCGGGTCTGGAAGCCAATAATGTTGATGCGGCGCTGGTCCATGAGGCAGCCATAGGAAAGATCGCGGGAGACCAGCTTATAAAGCTTATGACGCTGGGACTTACCGAGGAGGAAGCTGTTGAGCAGATCATAAACGGCTTTCTGAAATAGTGTTGGCCGAAAAGTTATCCAATTATAATATAATATGACGGAAGGGAGGGATATGATGATTTGTCCTAAATGTAATCATGAAAATGAAAATGATGCCAAATACTGTGGTGAATGCGGTGCGGATCTTACCGGATCTGTACAACAGGATGCAGTAGAACAGGCAGCTTCTACGTCTCAGAAAACAGAGGCGGCAGGCAGCCGGACACCGTATGTTAAGGCGCCGGCAGATACTGTAACGGGTAATGCGGTAGTGTATCCCATGAGTAATCCGGGAGGCGGAAAAGAAGCAGGGAATGAGCGGAAATGGGTACTTCCCCTTGTGATAGCCCTGTCTGCCATAGCAATCATTTTTGCGGGAATTGTATGTACGGCAGTGATATTTAAGAGTTACAAAAATACAATAAAGGCAATAGAAGAAGCCGAGATTACGGATAAAGGAACAGATACAGAACCAGAGGATGAGGATATGGGCGATGTCGTTGAAAGCGAGGAGGGGAAGGAAAACAGGGATGCGGCTGCCGGTTCCGGCAGAGAGCTTACCGTAGAGAAGCTGGAACGTCCTTCGATCATCGACAGGGAAGCAGAAGGCTATTATGACAAGGAGCTTGTACCTTCGGTTGCAGAGTACAGCGTTAAGCCGGATCTGAGCGATATTTATAATCAGGCTGACATAGAATACCTGCCCGATAAGGCCAAGGCAAAGCTCGCAAAGAACCTTTTCGTCGTTATGGATGAGCGCGGCTTCGAGTTCTACGATATATACGAAGGCAACAGATACGGCCAGACACCTAACTTCGTTACCGTGGATTCAATGATGCATACATACCATGTATATTTTTCATATCTCCTAAAGAAACTGGAGAAGGAGGATCTGCTGGATGAGGTTGAGGATCTTACCGAGATAATGTATGACAGATCGCTTAAGCAGTATGAAGAGCTTAAGGGCTCCGAGTGGGAAGATGCGGCGCTTATGAATGTTGAGTTCTTTGCAGTGGCAGGATCGCTGCTTGATGAGGATGTTGACATTCCGAAGGCTGCTGCGGAGATGGTTGAAGCGGAGCTTGGCCTTATAGATAACGGTGCAGTGTCAGTTTCGCCTTTGTTCGGAGATTTCGAAGATTATTCACAGTATAAACCTAGAGGTTATTATGCGGGTGATGAGGAGCTTGAAAAATACTTCCGATGCATGATGTGGTATGGCAGACGGGGCTTCGAGCAGAGAAAAGAGGAGCATATGCGCAGTGCCATGCTTATGACTCTTGCAATGGATGGGGAGGCGCTTGACAGATGGGAGGGTATATATACGATAACATCCTTCTTCGCAGGTGCTTCTGATGATGAAACATATTATGAATTAAAGCCTCTGGTTGACGGTGCTTACGGAAAAATCGATGATGTTACGGCACTTATCGGAGATGAGGACAGTTTCCTGGCTTACTATGAAGCTACAAAGAATATGGAACCTCCAAAGATAAATTCCATTCCCGTATTTGAAACCGATGAGGAAAACGTGATCCCTTCGTTCAGGTTTATGGGACAGCGCTTCTCGATAGATGCAACCATCTTCCAGAACCTTATGTACAGAAGTGTGGACGAGAATGACAAGGGTGATAAGAGAATGCTTCCCGATGCATTGGACGTTCCAGCGGTTCTTGGTTCGGATACGGCATATAAGATTCTTGAAGAACAGGGAGATACCGCGTATGCGAATTATCCTGAGAATGTTAAGAAGATGCAGGATGAGCTTTCGGAGGAGGACAGTGAGCTGTGGACAGCGAGCCTGTATGCACAGTGGCTGAATACACTTCGTCCGATGCTTACTCCCAAGGGAGAGGGTTATCCGTTATTCATGCAGTCTGATGAGTGGAATAAGAAGACTGTAGAAGGGTTCCTTGGAAGCTATGCGGAGCTTAAGCACGATACCATACTGTATTCAAAGCAGGCCATGGCAGAGATGGGTGGCGGCTGGGACGAGGAAGTGGATGACCGCGGATACGTAGAGCCCGAACCTGTTGTATATTCAAGATTCGCACAGCTGGCCGAGAATACGGCAGCAGGCCTTAAGGAATACGGACTTTTGGCCAAGGATGATAAGGACAACTTAAACAAAATGGCTGAAATGGCTAAGCGCCTTGTAACTATATCAGAGAAGGAGCTGCGCGATGAGACTCTTACCACCGAGGAGTATGATTTTATCAGGGATTACGGCGGCGATATAGAGCATATATGGGCAGATGCCACCAGGGATGATGAGAATGAATATCCGGGATCTGACGAACATCCCGGTGCTATAGTAGCCGATGTTGCCACAGATCCTAATGGAAGCATACTGGAGCTTGGAACCGGTGAAGTGGGTGAGATATATGTTGTGTGCCCGGTGGCCGGAAAGATAAAGGTATGTACAGGTGCGGTATACAGCTTCTATGAATTCAAGTGGCCGCTGAGCGACAGACTGACTGATGAGCAATGGCGTCAGAAGCTGGGCATATGGCCGGTAAGCGGATATGATTTCGAGCCTGATAAGAGCATAAAACAGCCTGAATGGACACAGAGCTACAGAGCACAGTATGAGTGGAACTATTAATGGAAAAAGAAGGACAGCAATAAAGGCAATGACAGTGGCAGCAGCAGCTGCCGCTGTTTTTGCGCTGCTGTATTATTCGGGCATGTTTCTTCCGGGGTTTGCATCATGGCATGATGTTGTGATATCCGCTCAGACAGAGTATGAACCGGATGAGATAGTGCTTAAGGACCGCAGGGTGAGCGCCTATAAAGACGGTGATTGTATCTTTAAAACACCGCTGTTGTGCAGGGTGCAGAATGCGATCTTTACGGACATAGACAGGGACGGGATGAAGGAGCTTATTGTGCTTAATTTCAATATCGGAAGATACGGTGACCACCGGCCTTTCTGGGTAAGGTTTGATCCGCCTGTTTTCCGCCAGCACATATATATTTACGATTATGATCCTGCAAGGGAGCTGTTTCGCCCTATATGGATGGCCTCGGACATAGGAATGGAGGCAGCGGATATGGAGATGGAGAAGGATATGGGTATGGAGGCTTCTTGGATTGAGACGGAGAAGAGTATGGGAATGGAGGCTGCGGATACGAAAACAGAGAAGGATAGGGGGAAGGAGACATCGGGCGCTAAGAAGTGGCCGGGGGATAAACAGGTGCTTATACTCACCGACAGGCATGGCATACAGACAAGGTGGATGTGGATATCCTTCGGGCTGCGGTGCGTGGATTGAGACCTTGATATAATTTCTGTTTTTTGATATCATGTAACTATTCGGAACAGTTACGATATTTATAAGAGGGGAGAGAAAATGAAAAAAAGAATTGTTAAAGCATTGGCTGCTTTTCTGGCAGCTGTGTCAGTATGTGCGGCGGTGCCGGTTAAGACGGAAGCCGCTACATCAATGAAATGGGGAATCGACGTATCTTATCACCAGGGAGCGATTGACTGGTCGGCGGTTAAGGCAAGCGGAGTGCAGTTCGCGTTTATCAGGGCAGGCAGCTTCAAGAGCGGTACAGACGCATATTTTCATCAGAATATGAAGGGTGCGCTGTCCGTCGGGATCCCGGTTGGAATCTATGTTTATTCATATGCTACGAATACGCAGATGGCTGCCAATGAGGCGCTGTTTGCCATATCGGTCGCCAAGGACTACCCGGTATCATATCCCATTGCCTATGATATAGAAGATTCATATCATAAGGGAATGTCACAGTCTGAGATACAGGCTCTTATCAATACCTTCTGCTCTACAATAGAGGGAGCCGGATATACTCCTATAGTATATTCGGGAAGGAATTTCTTCAGAGATAAGATCGGATCGATAGGTCAGGATAAGTGGGTGGCCCAGTACGCTGCAGCCTGTGATTATCCAAGCTACACCTTCTGGCAGTCTTCTTCGAAGGGAAAGGTAAACGGAATAAAGGGCTATGTGGATATCGACCATCAGTATAAAGACTATTCCGGAACTATCATAGCCAACGGCTTCAAGACACAGAAGGGTAAGACCTTCTATGTCGAGAATTACATGATGCACCGCGGATGGCTCGAACTTGACGGAAAGAAATACTATTTTGATCCGCTGCTCGGAGTGATGCAGAAGGGGCTTGTGGCAGATACGTCCGGTGTTTATTATATGGGTGAAGACGGAGTAATGCAGACCGGGCTTGTTGATATAAACGGAGTTAAGTTCTATTTCGATCCCAAGACCGGCGGTATGCTTACCAATACATCCGTAACGGTAGGCAAGAAGACATATATGATCGATGTGACCGGAATAGCGACAGATGTTACCGATATCATGAATGCTGCAGCTGTGGCAATGCAGCAGGGAATACCGCTTCCGATACCGGCGCAATAGTTACAGAATGTGGACTGAAATATAAAACAGGCAGGGGTTTTCCTCTGCCTGTTGCATTTTGTACGGTAATTATCAGATTATTCACGTACTGTTCTGAATAACAGATTTACTCATGTGTTTTACGTGTAAGGATTCCTGCAATAAAATCGTATATTGCCTTGTAGATCAACGAGAGAATGACTGAGAGTATGAAATTAAGCGGTACGAGTATGAAAAAGAGCCATGCGAAATCCTTCATTTCGAAATACCTTCTCTTGGCATAGTCAAAGATGATGATATCAAGCGTTCCCGAGAAGAGGTATATTTCGAGGGAAACGGATGATATGAGAGCAAGTATCTTCTTTATGAAGCCGTTCTTTATATCCATATCATAAAGTAACAGGAATATGGCTGCCGCACAGATCGCTACAGTGATGCTGTTATAACCGCAGTCTACCGTACCGAGTATGCTCCAGTTAAAGTTACCTCCGGCTGCATACTTATATGAAATCGCCGCATTGATTATCGGAAGTATTACGATCACGGCAATAAGCAGAAGCTTGTTTAGCTTTGGCCTGTTCTCTCTTAAATAGCATCCGAGGAAGTAGTAGAGCAGCGGGTACATCATCTGCCAGTAGTTGGGTGCGGCAAGCTCGATCACCGAGCTGACAGATGCGATCAGGGTGTTGGATGATGCTGCGGGTAGAGCGATAATAGGATACAGAGTGGTCACCATGGCAAGAGAAATAAGGAGGATATGCTGTTCCTTCCCGGACCTTAATGCATGCCACAGCCTGTTAAGGAAGGGGGCTATGGCCATGAGAGATAAGTAGAAGCCGACATACCAGCCTATTGTATAATTACCCATGGCTGCAAGTGCTTCCTTTATTCCGTAAACCTTGCCGTAATAATAATTGCCCACAAATATTTTGATGGTAGAGATTACGAAATATGCCGCAAATACAGGGATAAGGCTCATGTAATGAGCTTTATTTATATCCTTATTGCATTTGAAGTACCCGGTAAGCATCATATAGAGCGGGACACAGCATAAGAAAAGCCATCTTGCCGCAGTCATTACAAAGGTGACGCGGTTGTTGAGAGGAGTGCTGTAATAACCGCAATTGAAGAAAAAGTGAACCGACACCACGAATAAAGCTGCTGTGGAGCGGACAAGATCAAGCCCCGGTAATCTGCCGGATGTTTTCGTATTGCTCATTCTGACACCTTTCTTAACTGTTTTACATAAGCATGTTTTATAACAAAAAAGTTCTTGAGTATTACTCAAGAACTTCGTCGGAGTGACTGGATTCGAACCAGCGGCCTCCACCTCCCTAAGATGGCGCTCTAACCAAACTGAGCCACACCCCGTATATGAATTTATCCGGTGTTCCAAGCGCCGTATCGACAAATGCAACATTGATATAATAAGATATGAGAAGACAAATGTCAAGAAAAAAATATAGTAAATTTGTCTTCCGGTTCTTGAAATTTATTGCTTGAAGTGCTAATATATGGTTAGATAGGTGGGTAAATGTGACAGATGGAGCTGTTGATTCGTAAATTTCAAAGGAGTGATGGGAAATGTCAACGTTATCATCAATCGGGAATTCGTTCCTGAAGGGCTATGGCTCGACTCAGGATTACAGCATATTATTTAATTCGCTGAACAAGAAGAGTTCATCGGGTTCTTTTAATATGTTTGATATTTCCGGGAAGAGCAGCGCGTCCAATCTGAGTTCCAACTTCTATACCGATTATGCCAGCATCAAGAACGGAAGCTATGGGAAGCTTACCAAATCATGGTATGCGAAACAGGCTTCGGAAGCTGAGCCATCATCCGCATCGGGCAAGGCTGCTGAGAAGCCGGATTATTCCGAGCTTGCATCGACGATTTCGAATGCGGCCAAAACCATGGGCGGATACAGCCAGGGAGGCGGTTACGGAAGTGTAGACACGGCAGGAAGTATTTTTGATTCTGCCACTTGACAAGGATTGGTAAATTGGGTATTATATATGAGCGCCTTGCGGAAGCGGGGCGCTCATATAACGTAAACGGATATGGAGTTTACGCATAATATGGATGCAGGAATGGCGGAATTGGCAGACGCGCACGGTTCAGGTCCGTGTGGTAGCAATACCATGAGAGTTCAAGTCTCTTTTCCTGCACGAAAAAAGATCGTGAGCGTGTGCCCACGGTCTTTTTTTATCGGGAAAGTTCCCTTATGCATTTTGGGGTTTGATCGCTATTGCTTTTTATCATCCTCGTCCGGAACATGAGGATGGATAAGGGCATATATCCTCTGATATGCATACAGCATGATCGGAACGAGTATGGTGGCACCTATTGATGCCATCAGAAGATCAGTGGTCTTGGGATCCTGCATGAGCCCTAAGATCAGGGTCAGCACATACATTCCTATTAAAAGTGCGGCAAGAATACCGGCAAATATACGCTTGAACATTAGCTCCCTCTCTGTGCATAATAATAATTTAAGTCGCTTCGATAAGATTATACCCTAAAAAATATTTAAAACCAATGACAAAATCATTTTATTGAGATAGAATTATAAAGATAGATTGTTTTAAACGGCCCAATGAGCAGTAAAGGAAACGGAAATGAAGGTAGTAAGAAATATATTGATCGTTCTGGCAGCTCTGTTGGTACTGATCACTGTACTGATAGTAACATGCGCATATAATCCGGGACTTACGGCAGAGCTTCAGAGACTCATATACAGAGGTAAAACGGTGGAAGTGTCCAGCGTTTCCAATAATGAAGCGGCAGCCAGGAAAGAGGATTCTGGTGTTTCGGGTAACACTGCGAAGGCTCCGGCGGTGAGGATGAGAACATTGGAAGAGCTGGGCCTGTCTGAGAATGACATGATCACAACGCTGGATGAATATTATAAGAACTGCCATGACCAGATAGTGGAACGGGGTGTCGGTACCTACGATTTCGAGAATATCATTGCGACTGAGACTCTCGTGCAGGAAATATATGCTAAATACAGCGACAAGGAATATGTTGACGGATATATGAACGAGACACTTATTGAGGTGGGAGCGGCTTCATACGAGATGAACCTGATGGTCGAGGAGCTTGAGGGAAAGCATTTCAGGCTTACCCATCAGCTGGTATTAAACTAGGGGTGATAAAGGGGTAGCAGGAAATGATCTTTTTTGAAATGTTCCATCAGATGGATGAACGTCTGTACAGAACGGTAAAGCAGATGGATCCGTTGATGAATCCGTGCTCAAGGTATCTTATAGATGGTAACTGTCTGATAATACTGGGAGCCAATGTATCGCTTCGGTGGAATATAACCAACAGGGAGCTTACGGAGGAAATGCCCGTTAAGAATTTCGACCTTGCGGATGAGACGCTGTACTGGTTCTCGGAGGAGTCCGCAGAGGGCGCCATGATCAGGATGATCAGTAATGCGTTCAGACAGTGGTACAATATTGATCCGTTTAAGTCCTTCGCCGAATTCGAGAGATCGGAGAATGATATAAACAGGAAGCTCATGGAATACGGTTTCCAGATGGCATGGGCGATGGATAAGATGGCTGTTATCAGCAATGAAGGAATAGTCACGCTGGAGAGCGCCATAACGACGGCCATTGAAGATGATGCTCTTCGTACGGCGGGGATAAGCATTGATGAATGGCTGTACGATGCCAGGTATTTCAGGAGAACAGATCAGCTTGAGCGTGCAATAGAACAGTATGAAAGAGTCTTAAGATACAGTAATTATAACGAACGGACGTTTACAGAGGCGGCATTCTGCCTGGGTGAGAGCTGCTATTTCCTGGGTGATTACGATAATGCCGTGTCGATGTATTATAAATGCAATCTCGACTATATCGAGGATGAGAACGATTTCTATATCCATATAGGCCATGCTTTGCTTGATGTCAGGATGAAGCGATATGAGAAGGAGCTCAGAACCTATTACAGGGGGTGCCTTGACCGTTCTTATGCCACAGAGCATATGCGCGAAGTGGAACGCGCGGCATCTGAGGTGGCGGCTGAGTTCGAGGAATATGAAAAGACCTGCCTGATGATAGGAAGCAAGAAGTATAATGAACACATTGCGGCCCTCCCTCTGAAAGAGGATAACTTTAACTTTATCGAGATGGATGAGATACCCGTTGAAGAGACTAAGAAAACGGCTGACAACAGGTATCGTGATGTGAGGCTGGTGAAGCCTAAGATCCTGGCGGATTCGGATACCATCTCCCTTAATGAGACGATGTCGGAAGCTCTGGGCTATCTGTCTGCGGGTGAGTATCAGAAGGCATATGAGCTGTATTATAAGCTGGCGCAGTCACTCGATCCCGAATCGGATTATGCGACATGGGTTAACTTTCAGCTGGGAAAGCTGTACTGCATCTGCGATGATGCCGGTAATTCGTATGAAGCTCTGTGCAGATGCCGGCCGGGGAAGTTCGGGGTGGTATACAGGCAGAGTGATTTCTTCCTTCTGTATACACACGTACGTATCCTGTTGGATGATCTTGAGAGCGATGAATGCTTCAGAAAGCTTATTCGCGGCAGGATTGATGATTATTACGCCAAGTTTGATTCGGAATACATAAGCTTAAGGAATGATCAGGATGTCATGATGAAGTTCAGGAAATACGAAAAGGACTGCATGAACCAGGCAAGGGCGGAGTTCAGTGCATATGCTTTTGCGGAAAAGAAGAGCAAGGGTGGAAAGAAGAAAAAGAGAGAAGGAAGAGAGAACCGTGTTCTGCGCGGAATTTCGCGTTATATTAACGAATAGTCAGCCTGTTGACAAAATTCACTGTAATTTTAGGGCGGGTTGTGTTACTATAGGTTATGCAGGTTGTATCCCTGCGGTGCATTAGGATGAACGGAATTGCATTTTCCGTTTAATAAATTAAAAATAGCAGGATTCAGGAGGGTTAGGAAATGGGATTGATTTCAGCTGCAATGGGTGCGGCATCGAGTGCACTTGCTGATGCATGGCGTGATTATTTTTACTGTGAAGCAATGAGCCCCGACGTATTGGTTGTAAAGGGCGCGAAGAGAGTAAACAAGTCACACAGCTCCAACACCAAGGGAGACCAGAACATCATAAGCAACGGTTCTATCGTAGCCGTAAATGAAGGCCAGTGCATGATCATCGTTGATCAGGGTAAGGTTGTTGAACTGTGTGCGGAGCCCGGTGAGTTCGTATATGACGAGTCCACTGAGCCGAGCATCTTCTACGGTGGCCTCGGACAGGGCATCAAGGATACGTTCGCACAGATAGGCAAGAGACTTACCTTCGGCGGCGATACGGCAAAGGATCAGAGGGTATATTACATAAATACCAAGGAGATCATAGGCAATAAGTACGGAACCGTCAATCCGGTTCCCTTCAGGGTTGTTGACAGGAATATCAATCTGGATGTGGATATATCGATCCGCTGCCATGGTGAGTATTCATATAAGATAGTAGATCCCATACTTTTCTATACAAATGTATGTGCTAACGTTAAAGAGAAGTATGAAAGATCAGAGATAGACGGACAGCTTAAGTCAGAGCTTATGACAGCTCTTCAGCCGGCATTTGCAAAGATATCCGAGCAGGGTATCCGTTACAGTGCTCTTCCGGGACACACAACAGAGATAGCTGATGCGCTTAATGACGTGCTTTCGAAGAAGTGGGGTGAGCTCAGAGGCGTAGAGGTCGTATCCTTCGGTGTTAATTCGGTCACCGCATCACCTGAGGATGAGCAGATGATCAAGGATCTGCAGAAGACAGCCACAATGAAGGATGCTTCCATGGGTGCAGCAGCTCTTACGGCGGCACAGGCTGAGGCAATGAAGGCGGCAGCCAGCAATACGGCAGCTGGTCCTGTGATGGCATTCGCAGGTATGAATATGGCTCAGCAGGCAGGCGGTATCAATGCCAACCAGTTATATGCAATGGGCCAGCAGCAGGCAGCGCAGGCTCAGGCAGCCGCTCCGGCAGCAGGTTGGACCTGCTCATGCGGCAAGACAGGGAATACCGGCAAATTCTGCGGCGAATGCGGAGCTCCCAAGCCGTCAGAGGCAGGCTGGACCTGCTCATGCGGAACGGTAAACAAGGGAAAGTTCTGTGGCAACTGCGGTGCGAAGAAGCCTGCCGGAGCGCCTCTTTATAAGTGCGACAAATGCGGATGGGAGCCTGAAGACCCTGCGAATCCGCCCAAGTTCTGCCCTGAATGCGGCGACAAGTTCGATGACAGTGATGTTGTAGGTTAAGATAACACAAGAAATTAAAATAAAAAAGTACGTCCGGGTATTGTTAAACCGGACGTATTTTTGTTATACTATATATTTAGGTGTAAACAAATACTGAACAAGGAGAATCCCCATGAAAAAGAGAGAAGACATTCATAAAATA
>JAEEGL011799025.1_pt1 | contig 16661 bp, 10 predicted proteins | sample 9134231 | NCBI WGS metagenome assembly JAEEGL01 (sample SAMN16246548, study PRJNA631951) | gut metagenome | biome: gut microbiome; feature: rumen; material: fiber-attached | host: Bos | place: Iran: Karaj | collected 2018-10 | reverse complement strand
GACATGGCATAGTCCACATAGTCCTGCCCCATCTCCTCTTCATAATCTATTGTTTTAATCGTTTCCATACACTATACTCCTTTTATAAGTCAATGGGGACAGTCCCCATTGACTTATTTTGTAAACGCAATAAAAGAACAGTGAAGTCTAAAACCCCACTGTTCTATAATTTACCACATCTAGTGTCGTAAAGTAAAGTATATACTTTACTTTGCGTTTTTTCTTAATAATCCCGACATCATGCCTGTCTGTACATCTCGGCATATAAACCATTTTTAGTAATAAGCTCATCGTGGGAGCCTACTTCCTTTATATCTCCGTCCTTCATGAAGATAATCTTGTCCGCATTCTTGATGGTAAACAGCCTGTGGGCAATCATAAAGCATGTTCTTCCCTCCATAAGCTTTTCCATGGCGCGGGCGATAAGGTACTCTGTACGGCTGTCCACCTGACTGGTAGCCTCATCAAGGATCAGGATCTTAGGATCCGAAAGAACGCATCTTGCAATAGAAATAAGCTGCATTTCTCCGGCGCTAAGAGCCGAATTCTCAGTAGAAATATAAGTATCGTAACCATCAGGCAGCTTACGTATTATATCGTCGCAGTTTGCAATCTTAGCCGCCCTGACTATGTCATCCATGCCGGCTCCGGACTTACCATAGCCTATATTTTCAGCAATAGTCCCATCAAATATCCATGAATCCTGAAGAACCATACCGAAGGCACTTCTAACCTCGGAAACATCAATATCTGCTATATTCTTATTATCAATTTTTATCTTACCATCATTTATATCATAGAAACGAAGTAATAGATTGATAAGTGTGGTCTTTCCAGCTCCGGATGGTCCTACTATAGCTATGGTTGAACCGCCTGTTGTTTCAAATGAAACATCCTGCATCAGTGTCTTTTCAGGAGTATATCCGAATCTTACATGATCAAATGTTACATTTCCTTCAAGACTGTTAACATCAAGCTTTTCAGTACTCTCCTCCACCGGCATCTCTTCCTCAGCAAGGAAATCGGTTACTCTACCCATTGCAGCGGATGCTTCAAGTATGGAATTGATGGATGATGCAATGGAAGTCATTGGAGAATTCAGCATATTTCCATAGAAGAGAAAAGCCTGAAATCCACCGATAGTAAGGTTTCCTTTTATCATCATATTTCCACCAATGAGACATAAGAGAATAAATGAAACATTGTTAGAAAGAGAACCTATAGGTATCATGAAACCAGAAACAAATCTGGACTTTACATATTCTTTATAATACTGCTTATTAAGGCGGTCAAATTCCTTCTGCTTCTCATCTGCGCAGTCAAAGGAACGTATTATCATATGATTAGAGCAAGTGTCAGAGACAAATGCATTCATATCCCCCTGAGTATTCATCTGGGCAGCAAAAAGTTTTGTTGTCATCTTGCTTATGGCCAGCATAAGCATAAGTGTAAGCGGCAGAGTCACCACATAGATAAGTGTAAGCTTCCAGTTAGTGACCAGCATCATAACAAATATACCCACAAGAAGAACAGTCTGCCCAAGCAGTGTAGGTACAGAGGACTCAAGTGCCGTTCCCACCGTAAGTATATCCGTTGAAGCAACAGCCTGGATATCACCTGCCGGATGGGTATCAAGATATCCCAGTGACAGTCGGTTAAACTTTTTAGCAGCCTTATTTCTCAGCCTTTCAGAAAGGGTCTGTGACATAAAAACCATGTTCTTCTGTACATATCCATCAATTCCATTTCCAAAGAAATAAAGCACTGCAGTAATAACACATAATGTGATAACCAAGCTCATGTTAAGTACACCGCTTGATACATACTCAGATAATTCATCCGTTACCTTACCCGATACCTTTGGTGCTGCTGCCAGTCCTATCTTCCCCAGTGATGTAATGATTAAAGTGAATATCAGCAGTCCCTTTTTATCAGGAATACTTGAAAGGATTTCTTTTATGAGGGAATGCTTTTTTTTGCTTTTATTCATTTCACTCATTTTTCTTCCTCCGTATGGCACTGAATGCGATATATCTCCTGATACTCCTGGCATGTCTCCAGCAGATCCTTGTGTGTTCCTTCTCCTGCCACTCTTCCCTTCTCAAGAACGATTATCTTATCTGCATCACGTACATTACTGATCTTCTGCGATACGATAATAACAGTTTTATCTGCAAGCTCTGTTTGTATTGCGTGTCTTACCTTCTGTTCCGTCTCAGCATCCAGTGCAGAAAGAGTATCATCAAACAGATAGATAGCAGCATCCTTAGCAAATGCACGGGCAAGTGAAAGCCTCTGTCTCTGACCTCCGGATACATTCATACCATTCTGAGCCATCTTTGTATCTATTCCTTCAGGCATATTCTGAACAACTTCACTGAAGCACGAAAGATCAAGAGCATGTCTTATTCTTTCTTCCGAAACAGTTTCATCATAACAGGATACATTTGCACGGACCGTGTCATGGAATATCATAGCCTTCTGTGTTGCGTAGGAAATGTTTTTCCTGAGATAATCCGGATCCATATCTCTGATGCTTACTCCATCAATAAGTATATCTCCGAAGTTCATTCTGTATAAGCCCTGAAGCAGATTCAGCAAGGTGGTCTTTCCACTACCGGTAGCTCCTATTATGGCAGTTGTCTTTCCGGCTTCAGCATGAAATGTAAGATCAGCTATAACCTGTACTGCTCCGGTATATCCGAAAATGACATTCTGGAACTCAATATCACCACGACTTATCTTTCCTACGCTGTCTTTTTTAATCCTGTTCTTTACATTTTCACTCTGTTTTTCTTCTTCAGAAACATAATCAAGTATTTCAAGAATTCGCTGGGAAGACACTGAAACCTTTGGTATGAGATTTACCATTACCGGTACAACTGCAAGGCTGGCAATAAAATAAGTCAGGTAACTGAAAATAAGCAGCAGATCACTTACAGAAGTGATTTTCTGCTTTATCTGTTCAGTACCTAAAAGATATATAATGACCACAGTCCAGTTCATGATAACAAGAGATATGGGAGAAAGGAAGTTTATCCTTTTATTCGCCTCGATGTTTGTATCGAAGACTGCCTTATTTGCCTTCTCCATCTTCTCTTCTTCGAAGTCCTGATTACCATATGCTCTTATGGTTCTTGCTCCTGTAAGCTTTTCCTTAACAAGAAGATTTATATGATCAGTATTCTCCTGAACCTGCTCAAAATACGGTTTTGACTTTGCTCCCATCATTATCATGATCACAATAGTAATCACAAATGCAACCAGAAGAATAAGCGCCAGAAGTGGATTCATCATAAATATAAGTATAAGCATACTTACAATGATAAACGGCACCATAAGGCTGCTTCGGCACAGATTAATAACAAGGGTCTGAACCTGTATCATATCAGACATAATTCTTGTCAGCAGGGACGAACCTCCGAACTTTGAGACATCCTGAGGAAGAAGATTATACACCTTCTGTATACAGTCACGTCTTGCTTCGCAGACAACGCCGGCAACTATCCTGGCACTGACATATGAGGTGACAACAGTACAAAGTATTGCTACCACGGTAAATATAGCCATTCTGATGCTGGTACTTTTTATATAGTCCATATCAGCATTTGCAACACCCTGATCTATTATGTTTTTCATGTCCTTCATTATGATGAATGTCTGAACATAAACCTGCAGACCAACAAATAAGAGATTAATTATAATCTCGGGGATATGATGTTTTAAATATCTCCCCAGTAATCGAAACATTTTGCTGCTCCTTTTTAATCTTTGGTATTTCTTCCAAGCAGTGCATCAAACACACCCTTGATATTTGATCTGGTCACATCTGATGGCTTCTTATACTTCGCATAAGCCATTGCTTTTCTCTCCATAATGTCACAAAAAAGCTTTCTGATGGACTCTGTATTCATTCGTTCGCCGCCATTTTGCTTCTGAATGACAGTAAATATCTTATTCTCCGCCGCCATTTCATCAGTGTATTTATCAAGCGGATAGGTAGTAAAATATGAATATTCGCTGTCAGTATGAGTGACAAGCGGGATTATATCAGCCTTTATTATTTTTCCGTCCTTTACTCTTATATCCGCCATACCTCCAAGAAATGTTCCCGGAGTCACCTGACAGGATATAAAGTTACCAAGAGAATACATACATGGAACTACTCTTCCATCGGAAGTTGTTATATCTTCTTTATACTGTAGAACATGAGGATGGGTTCCGATAATCATATCTGCTCCACATTCAGCAAAAAACTCAGCCCACTCCTTCTGTGAACAAATAGGTTCATAGAGATATTCAACTCCCCAGTGCGGAAGAACGATCACAAGATCTGCTTTCTTTTTTGCTCTGGCTATCTGAAAACGGATAAGCTTTTTATCCTTCTTTCGCATACGGTCAACTGCATAAGGTTTTCCAAAAGGCATAGGATGATAATTCATAGGTCCGGTAAGATTGATAAGTGCAACATTTATATCACCGGCACGTAGTATTTTAAGCTTCCTTGCATCCTCGGCTGAGGTATGAAGTCCCAGTACTGCAGTCTTAGGATACTTTTTCCATATGGAAAGTGTATCTTCAATCCCCTTGTAGCCTTTATCCAGTGAATGATTTGAGGCATGAAGAACCGCTCTGAAACCTGCCCTTACTATGGAATCAGCCAGTTCTGCCGGACTACCAAAAAAAGGAAATGAGCTTATCTTCTTTCTGTCACTTACAAGAACTGTTTCCTGATTTATTATTGCTATATCGGCCTCCTGAACCAGATCCTTTACCCCTTCAAACATCTGGTCAAAATTATAGTTTTCTCCATCAAATGCAGCATCATTTAACTGCTTGTGGATGAGGTCATCTCCTACCATACGGATTATATATTCTGACATTATGCCTCCTCCTTCTCCACATAAGGAGTCTTTCTGCAAACCGGAACCTTAACCTGGGTTTTGTTAGCTTTATCCTTGGAATACTCCTTGAAAACAGCTTCCTCCCAGCCCTTGGGCATTATCTTTACTTCCGGCATTTTCAGTGCCCAGTCACGATAAAGATTATACTCAGAATGGGTTTTCCTCATATAAGAATCAACTAATTCTGATAAACCTTCTTTATCCTTTTCACTTATCTCACCTGCCGGTTCTATATATATAATATATTTGTACTGCTCCGGATCAGGATAAACCTGCACGTACTTCGCAGTAAAACGTTCTGACACAGCTTCAGTTATCATTGAACGAAGCTTCACACCATATAGCTTTTCCTGAGCCAGATTTGCTATATCACCGGCTTTCGTAAGGAAGTGAAGCATTGGAGTAGTTCCTATAAACCCATCGATATGCACTATGTCATGAATCCGATATCTGTATAGTCCTGAGTTTGTGGTAAGAAGAAGCTCGTAGTCCTCTCCTTCCTTAACCTCATGAGCCATCAGAGGTTCTCCTTCGTCTAATGGTAAAAACTCATAGAAACATGTATATGAAAGCAGTGCGCCAGCTGGTGTTTCTGTATCAAGTGTTATATTTATTTTAGCTTCACTTGAACCATAACCCAGATCCATAAATTTCACCTTATCGGAAAGCATCGGACGAAGGGTTTCGACATTTACACCAACAGAACCACCCAGCCAGAAGGATGCCGCCTTCATATCAGGCCAGTAATACTTAGGTATAAATCTATCCTTCTTTCTAAGCTCTTCAAGTTCTGCTGCTCTCTCAGGTGCAGGAACCAATACATTCTTAAGAACCTTACGTACCTCATCAGGCATTTCAAGCTTGCAGGAACCCGTGCGGATATCCTCTATCAGTTCCTCAGCATGGTCGCTTCCGTATTTAAGGACAGTGGTCATAAATGCGGCATTGTTACCCATAAGTACAGTTACATTTTTATATACAAGGGTAACTCTCATTACTATATAATTATAATCATCACCCTCATAATAATTTGGTAAAATGGCAGGTAGTGCAAGAATATCAGAACTATCCGAACTTTCTATAGTTGCAGTCCGCCCTGAAGCTGATCCGTAGGGTATCCCTCCCTCTGTATACTCATTTGAAAGTGTACTTGTGAGAGCGAAAACCTTCATATCCTTTGAAAGGAATTCTGTCATCAAATCACAGGCAACTGCTTTTTCAAGATTTTTTGCTTTTCCTATCAATTCACGGCATATTGTATCACGGGAGCTCTCAGGGACAAGCTTTACGACACTTGTTGTTCCAGTGGTTTCATAAAAGTACTGGGCTTTCCCTGGAAAAAGCACATCTTCTTTTCCCTGTTCCAGTGCTTTCATGTCATCATGATAATCATCCCATTCTGAGATAGGAACGCACTTACGATACCCCTTTATTCCATTGATTTTCGAGAAATGATGTTTCTTTCCAAACTCAGTATTCTCATTGGCTCTGAGTATTTCATACAGCACAGTTTTCTGAACGAGCTCGCAGTCTTTAAAAAGACGGCTCTGCATACGATAAAGTGACGGCTGGCTCATATTATTAAGGAGTGATGCCATCTGCTCATTTTTAGCACTTTTCAAAAAATCTGAAAACTTCCTGTCTGATACAGGTATTCTGAACAAAGCCTTTGCAGCTTTAGCTTTTAATGTTGCTTTCATTTTATTTGTATCCATTCAACTACTCCTCCACAAATAATAAAACGATCTTTAATCCGGTTCCTTCAGTCCAAAGAAGAAATCATGTTTTATCGGTGTATCTATGACTCTGACAGGTTTCAGCTGATTTGGAGAGGTCCCCTTCATCACCATAATATCTCGATATAATTGATATGTCTGTTGCTGAACCAGTACAAGCTCAGTCTTTCCAAGCACACCTGTACGGATTTTTTCGCCAAAGGAAGGATTGGCTGTCATCATTTTTTGTTCGAGCACATTTCTTAAATGCTCACGTTTTTTCATTGAAATAGTATCAGGTAATTCAACAATAAATGTATAATGTCCCGGCTCGGTAGATGTGTCAGCATAAATACTAAAATCATTAATATCTAATCCGGTTTCCTTTTCTGCCTGCTGTATTGACCAGTCCACAACTTCTCCGTTTGTCTTCTCACCGGCTATAGAAACCACCTGATTCTTTCTGTATACAAATTCAAGCATCGGAGCCTGATTATAGAAGCCTGTAACACGGACAACGTCCTTTATTCTATATCGATAGAATCCAGAAAGATTAGTGATCACGATCTCATATTTTTCACCCTCTTCCAGCTGATCAATAGTGAGAGTTTCTGTTTCATCCTCAGCATCCGCAGGAATAAACTCATAAAATCCACCGTTAGGAATAAGGACATATGATGTGTCACCTACATGCCTGGCTGTCGCAAAAAGTCCTTCAGAAGCCGCATAAGACATATTAGCGAAAGGCACATTTCTTCCAGTGTACATTCTCATTTTTTTGTAATAGGTAAAGAATCCACCGGTACCTATAGCTGCTACAAATTTAATCTCCGGCCAGATTCTCGGAATGATTTCCTCCTTGCCTTTTTTGAATTCCCTAGAAAGCTTTCTTGCTCTTTTGGGGTTTGGTTTTAACATACTTTCAAATTTCTCACGCCACACCTCTGGCATTTCGATATTTTTATCTATTCTTCCGTAGTGTATGTCTCTGCAAAGCATTTCCCAATTATTACATATATAGTCCATTTCATCTACAACAGCAGTCATAAATGCGCCGTCAATAAATGATATATCTTTTCTTTCCAGGGCGAACCTTGCACGAAGATATTTGAGATCCATATCAGCCTGTGGAACAATTACATCCCACGGAGGTGATATAAAGTACTTAGCAAAATCTTTAACCTGTTTCATTATATTTCCGGATATAGCACCTTTGGGAACACCAAATTTTGTCTCAGAGAATTTCATCTGAATCATATTGAAACCAAATTTGGTCATAAGCGTCTTTCCGGTAGTATTACGGTAGTATTCATCAACAGAGCCAAAAACCATACCTGTTCCGAAAGTCTTATATTTTTCAAGTTCCTCTTCTGAAACAGGAATGTATTTAGGAACTCCTATGCTGCCTGAACTTACTGCATAGTGAACCGGTCTGCTAACCGATAACAGATTACCCTCATCTTTTTTCACCATGCGTTCTATATAAGGGGCATAAGTATCATAGTCAGATAAAGGAACTTTTTTCTTATAATCCTCTATGCTGTGTATATCTGCAAAACCATATTTCTGCCCGTATTCAGTATCCTTATTTTCATCCAGAAGTCTCATCAGGGTTTCTTCTGATATTTTTACTGCATCCTTACTCATATCATCTAAAGCGCGAACAGACTTTCTTCCGTTATGAACCATCATACGGTTAATTGATGTAGTCATTAATGTACCTTTAACACCTGTTTTTATTAACTTAAAACCCATACAACTAATTCCTTTCTATGGTCTTATTCCATAATTATAAAACAGCACCTATAAAAAAAGCAAAAACCATCTTTACTATACATCAGACAGCACCATCTGAACCACTGCTTTGTAATCAGCAAGTCTGGAAGTCTTGAGCACTTCCTTCAGCTGCCTGTCTGACAAGCCTAATCCCTTGGCAAAGTATACCCAAAGCTCCTTCATCTTCATGACAACCTGCTTTTCGCTCGTCATCTCCTGCTTATAATTCTCGGTAATCTCACTCATAAACTCTTTGAAAAGCTTTTTGTCAAAAGAAGCTTCTTGTCCTTTCAGCTGATTGGGAAGATTTGGATTCATAAGAAGCCCCCTTCCAACCATCACATGAAAATCATCACCAAAGGAACTATCAGGATACAGTTCCCCCATAATCCTATCAAAAGACTCCTCATCAACTATATCTCCGTTATAACAGAAGTCTGTCTGACAGTTCTCTTTTTCTCTATACAGCTTCTCCGCCATCTTATATGCATCCAGATGAACCTCACCTTTATAGAACTCGTTTCGGAGTCTTGGATGAATGATGAGCTCTTTTATCGGATACTTTATGTAAACCGATAGGATATCCTCCCATTCCGAAAGAAACTCCATTCCTATTCTTGTTTTAATCGAGATCTGAACACCGATTTTATCGACACCCTCGTATATTCCGTTCAAGAATTCGTCGAGCATTTTTATATCACCAAGAAGTCCCGCTCCCCTCTTCTTTGAAACAACAGTTCCCGAAGGACAGCCCAGGTTCAGATTCACTTCCTTATAGCCAAGCTCGGAAAGCTGCCGGGCAATATCAAGAAACTGCTCAGAATCATTAGCAAGTATCTGAGGTACCACGTCGAGTCCCTTATTATTATCAGGATGCACCTCTCTCAGCTCTCTTCCCTTCAGATGGCTCGCAGTAAGAAAAGGCGTAAAATATCTATCCACGCCTCCATAATATTTATTATATGCATTTCTAAAAACATATGTAGTTATGCCCTCGAGGGGCGCCATAGCTATCTTCATAATTCAGCTTTCCATGCAGGTCAGACGTAGCGATTATCCTGACTATTTATAGTAACGGTGCAATCGCACGAAGCAGATTGTCAACGAACTTATGCATACGCTTTGTATTAAGCGATTCAAGAGTTACCTCATGGCACTCCTCCTGTGTCTTAAGGAAGTCAGCCTTGAGATCCTTAAGTATGTCAGCCTTATAATATAATGAATTACACTCAAAATGTAAGAAAAGACTACGATAATCCAGATTGACTGTTCCTATAGTTCCGATCTTGTCGTCAGCAATAGATGCCTTTGCATGAACAAAACCGGGATCATATTCATATATCTTTACACCGGCCTTAAGCAGGTCCTCAAAGTAAGTCGTCGCAAGTCTGAAAACAAGCTTCTTGTCCGGTATTCCCGGAAGTATGAGTCTAACATCAAGACCTCTCTTTGCGGCACGGATAAATGCATCAAAGAGTGCATCACCAAGCATAAGATACGGTGTATAAAAGTACGCATAATCCTTGGCTGTTGAAAGCATCTCTGTGAAGAGCTCATTACTTGTCGGATCATCCCTCATAGGTGAATCATAATAAGGAAGTATATATCCGTCTGTTGTCTCAGGTATGCTAAGCTCGCTGGATTTTTCTTTGTAGAGATTCAGATGAATCACATCATTTGAAAATGCATTCCAGAATTCAGCAAACATATATGCATAGCTTCGTACAGCAGCTCCTGTGATACGTATTCCAAGATCCTTCCAGACTCCGAAAGGATGTGTCTCATTTATATACTCATCTGCAAGGTTTACACCTCCACTATAGGCAACCTCACCGTCGATTACCATTATCTTACGATGATCCCTGTTATTCAGCTGAGAACTGATCGTAAAGAAAGGATTAAATGGTATACATTTGATGCCTTTTTTCTGAAGGGCTTTGACATTGGTTATTGAATATGTGCCGATACTTCCGAGGTCATCATACATAACCCTGACATCAACACCTTCCTTGACCTTCTCGGCCATTATTCCTGAAAGCTTATCCCAGAACACTCCATCCTGAATGATAAAGTACTCAACAAATATATACTTCTTTGCCTTCTCAAGGTCAGCACACATATCAGGAAACATCTCTTCACCAAAGCTGTAATACTTTGATGTATCGTTCTTGAGCACAGGAAATCCTGTTGCTCCACTAACACGCTCAATTGTCTGTCCAAAACGCAGGTCATCATTTTTGATCTCTTCAATACATGCAGCTGTACTTTCCTGACTACCGAGGATTTCCGCATCAGCAAGTTCTCCCGCAGACTTATCCAGCTTCTTTTTAAGCTTTACACCGGTACTCTTATGTCCAAGCATAAAGTAAAGCATAGCACCAAGTATAGGCAGAGCGACAATGACGATTATCCACATCATCTTATAGGTACTTTCCTCTTTCTTGCCTATAAGCATTACTACAAAAATAACACCTAAGATTGAAAACAGAACATGTAATAAATCTCCGAGATGGCCAAAAAACAGTCCATTCAGCGTTCTAAGGAAGAAGAAAAACCACGCGACCTGAAGAACAATTGCCGGAATCACAATAATAATACGACCAATTACCTTTTTCATACATTTTCCCTCACTAATTTTTTATTAACCTCTTATAGATACCCTGATACTTTTAATCCCTGTTACTTTAAATAAAGTTAAGAAGTGCTCCAAATACACCAAAGCTGTAATGAACCATCCATACACCAACCAGATTGTCCTGCTTGTTATAAAGGATTCCGAGAACTGCAGAAAGAACTGCTGCTCCGATCATATAAACAAGTCCAAGATGTATATGAAGGACTGAGAATATAATTGATGCCATAAATATGGCCATAAATGTCTTATGCTTTGCATTGGTTATACGTTTAAAGTTGGACTGTATACCACCTCTTGCAAGGAATTCCTGCAGCAAAGACGTTGATATGTATTCGATGTAATGCACTGTAAATCTTGAAAGATCTATAAATGGTTTGCCCTTAAACATCGTAGGTTTGATCTGAAGCAATACGAGCTTCGTTCCGGCCATAAGAGCAAAAAGAATAAGCACGATCACTAAAGACGTTATAAATGTCTTTTTTACGTCATTTGGCTTAATACCTATATCCCTTAAGGTAAGACTGGTAAACATCAAAATGAAAAGAAGTATTACAAGACCAAGCAGATCTATTCCCTTGGTCAGATAATTTCTCGGAAACGGTTTTCCGGAATAAAGCCACACAGCAAAAAGAATAAGCCAGAAGCAAAGACCTATCAGAACTATAGTAAATGAATTGGTTGAGTCCTTGATTTTTACGAGCAGCTTCTCTTTATCGGTTTCATCATCAAGAGTTACTACTATCTGAGCCGTCTCGTCTTCCTCTGTCTTCAGATATGAGCTGGACATTTTAAACGAATACTCAGTACCTGATGGGGAAACATATTTGCAGTTTCCTGAGTGAACCTCATTCTTTTTATAAATGGACTGAAGCAGGAATTCGACAAACTCATCATTTTCTGCCGTGTCCTTTAAGCCGTCAAAAATACGTTCACTAATATCCTCATTATAGCTTGGTATTTCAAGCATTTTTGCCGCCGGCTCATTATAAAATATAATCTTACCGGATGTATCAACGACCAAAACTCCGGAATTCATATCCCGCAAAACCCTGTTTGCGAAATTCCCTTTTGTAGCTACTGCTTCCACTTGTAATTCACCTCCGCCATTAATTATTGACTGTAACTAGTTTTCTATTTTGGTACTATGAAAATCAAAAGCAAGCATTGTAATATCATCAAACTGCTCAGCATCACCGACAAATTCATCGATATCGCTTCTTAGGGATTTTAATAGCTTTTCGAGATCATCAGTGTGATTTTTATTAAGTGCATCGAGCATCCTGTCTGTTCCATACAGTTCTTTATCCTCATTCGTTGCCTCCGGAACGCCATCAGAATACGAGAATATACGGTCTCCCGCTTCAAGCTTAAATGTATGATCAGTATATTTTAAACCAGGCATAACTCCAACAACCATAGAGTGATTATACTTAACAAGCTCGTACCTTCCATCAGCACGTCTTATAACAGGATGTTCATGTCCGGCATTTGCAGCAATACCCTCTCCGGTCCTGATGTCTATTATAGCCATCCATACGGTAACGAAAAGATTGGATTCATTCCCCTCACAGAGCAGAGTATTTACATCAGTGAGGATTTCAGCAGGTCTTCCACCCATCATGATTCTGTTCTTAAGAATAGTTCTTGATACTACCATGAATAGTGCAGCCGGCACTCCCTTACCTGTAACGTCCGCAACAACCAGCGCAACGTGATTCTCATCCGGCATAAAGAAATCATAGAAATCGCCACCAACCTGTCTTGCAGGATCCATGGTCGCATAAACGTCAATTTCCGGATTATTAGGAAATGCAGGAAAGCTTCTAGGAAGCATATCTGCCTGTATCCGCTCTGCTATATCGAGCTCAGCTGTGATTCTCTCGTTTTCAGCAGTAATTGTCTTTATTTCATCTACATAATCATCTATCTCGGTGATCATCTCTCCAAAACCATTTGCAAGAGCACCGATTTCGTTCCTGGATCTTATTTTTCCAAGACGCTTCAGAACCTCCTCGCTTTCCTTTGTATCTGTATACGTATCCATATTTGCTTTAACAACACTTAGAGGTCTGAGTGCAAATATATAGATAAGGAACAGACAAACAGCAGAAAGAAGCAGCTGGAAAAATACAAAAATTACTATATATATATTCATATTTCTTTCAACTTCACGTCTTATAAGAGAGATGTCAAAGCTTACACCGATTATAAGATTTTTACGAGAAATAGTTGAAAAGAAATGATATCTGTTTACGTTATCATCTGTTACTACAAGATGATCCTTACCGACCTTTATCTGTTTGAAGGCTTTCTGTTCATCAGGATTATTGGTAATAGTTGTACCCATCAGAAATGCAGTACCCTTTTCATTACCTCTTTTCATAGTTGAATCAGAGGCACTGATCAGGTTTGTCATAGTACTCGCATCACCCTCAGTATAAAACAGATAAACATATCTGACATCATATGATGCTTTTATATCATTCATCCTGAGCAGAAGTCTGTTAAAAATAATCTCAGCAAATGCTTTTTGATCCTCCGGAGGAAGTGCCGCCAGCTGAGCATCATTGGCTCTGTCAAAATTAAGTTCAGGATATTTATCAAGAAAATCCTTTTCCTTAAAGTAAGTATCAACTGACTTATCATATTCGAGATCAAGCTCACCCATATGATCAATCCAGTAATTGATTACCCAGTCATAGGAATCATAATCCTTAATTGATCTTTTTACATCCTTTGCAATTCCCTCACTCAGGATTTCCTTTTCGATCTGAACACTTCTGTCGGCAATTCTGTTTAATACCATTGAAGAAAGATAACCTGTAATAGACATACCCACTAAAAAGAAAACTGCTATCTCAAAAAGGAGACCAATTTTATATCTTTTCCTTTTAATTATTCTTTCTTTTAACTTGTCTGTATTTTTGCTCACTTCAGGCACCTTCCAAACAAATACCACTACCTACTTCTTCAATAAACAAAAAAACCGTCAGTTCAGTACAACCTGACGGCTAAATAACAAGCTAGTCCAAACCCATAAAACTCCCTTAATAAAAGCATTAACCATCAGCGATAATTATATCATATGGCCACCCCTATTTCTAGAGTTAAACCTTGAAATAATACTCTGATTAATCTTTAAAGTCAAGCGTTTTTTTAACAAAAACTGCGCGGTTTAATAAGCCGCGCAGCTTTTGTATTTCTTGCTATTCATTTATATCCGTAACCTTCAGATTCTTAACCTTTCTGAACGCCAGATAATCAATGATTCCTGCAAATATAGTTTCCATTCCAATTGCAAATATCCATGACTTGATCGAAACGCTTCTTTCATACATAGTGTAATCAGTTTCGATAAAGCTGATCATAAGCTTTGCCATAAATATACCAACAAAAACTGCAACGATAAAGGATATAACAGTAGTTGCTACAGTTTCCTTAGTCAGGTAACCGATACACTGCTTCGTACTGAAGCCGTTTACTCTCATGACAATCAGTTCCTTACGTCTTCTTGCCACAAATATGTTGGTAAGATTGGACAGGATAAATATACTCATAAGTATCGCAAAGCCTGTAAGAATAAGGACTATCATATCATAGATCATACTAAGCACCTTGTAAGAATCCCTTACGCTCTGAGGTGTGTTGACTGTAGCCTCCGGGAAGACATTCCTAAGCTGCTCTTCGAGCTCGTTTACATCAGCACCCTTCAGCTTTATAAACATTACATTGTTTACAAAGTCTTCACCGGTAAACTTCTTATAGGCTGAATCAGACATGATCAGATCACGTCCAACATAGTTGTTATATACTCCCTTAACCTCAACATCAACCTTACCGAGATCAGGCTTATATAGAGTTATCTTATCTCCAACCTCAAGACTTGTTCTCTCATAAAGTCTTGACTGAATGAGTACTCCTTCTTCCGGAATCTTCATCTCTTCACCCGTAAAATAGTCTATAACAGAGTAATAATCCGGATGAGCCATACTATTAAGAATTGTAACTGTTGAGTACTCCTTCAGATCACCTACATGGTATATGGTTATTGAGCTTCCTGCTTTAGAGTAAACAGCACCGCTTTCGGCTATTAACTCTTCAGTCTTTTTTATCTCATCCTCAAAGTCCTTACCAGTAGGATAATTTATGCTTACATCATACTTATAAACATCTGTCAGCTGATTATCGATCATATCCGAAAATGCAAACTTCAGTGTGAAGCCCGCTCCTATCATCGAACAGCTGGCTGATATAATTACAACAGAAATAATAACACGAACTATATCGTTCAACATATTTCTTCTGATAAGTCTTGAATAGATAGAAGCACCCTTCTTGACATTCTTTGACTTAGCAGCTCTTTTCCTTACTCTCTTAAGACTCGCCTGACCACTCACAAGCTCTACAGCAGATAGCTTTAGAAGCGTGTGACACGCCGCATATGTAGCCGCTATAGCTACCAGTATTTCTATCATACTTATTCCCACTGCAGGAACTACATCAAAATACATCTCAGGTATACCAACTATGTAGAGTAGTCCAATTCCCTTCTGGAATATGAACTGAAGAAGGAAATTCAGTCCAAAGCCTGCAAGTATTCCTGTTGTTACAGCCGATACACCAAAAAGCGTATATTTGGATCTGATAGCACTATTAAAGAATCCAAGCGACTTCTGCGTTCCAACCAGACTCTTCTGTTCATCAATAATAATGGTTATAGTCGAGAAGCACACAAGTATTCCAATCAGGATAAATACAATTATGAAGCATGCAGCTGACGCTTTAATTACATTTACAACAGTATATATATCCAAAAAGCCTTCGTTCGCTCTTCTGCTCTGGAGAACAAAATGTGTTTTAGGTAATGTATCTATTTTTTCCTGAGCTTCATCTATTTTATCGCTTGCTTCCTTCTTCTTTTCATCAAGCTGTTTTCTTGCATCATCAAGCTTTTTCTTACCCTCTGCCTTTTGCTCCTCGTATTCCTCCTGCTTCTTTTCGAGCTCACTCTTATAAGACGCAAGAGTACTCTTCGCAGAAGCCAGCTGCGACTTACCACTTGAGATAAGATCTTCAGCCTCCTTCAGCTTCTTCTCAGCCTCTTCGGTTTTTTCTGCCAGAGTTTTATCGAGTTCATCAACTGTTTTTGCGTTTTTCTCAAACTCTGCCTTTCCTTCTTCGAACTTCTTTTTTCCTTCGTTTATCTGGCTTTCACCATCAGCGATTTTCTTCTCAGCTTCCGCTATATCAGCCTCGTACTTAGCTATTAACTGATCAGCCTCTGCTATTTTCTGATTAAGAGTTTCTACAGCTTCCTTAAGGACATCCTGCGATGCCATCGCCATACCAACCTTGGTCATCTGCTCCTTAACAAGCGCTTCTCCGGGTTCTGTCATCATTCCTACTCTTGTATCGCCTAACCCCATTAGCTCAGCGGCAGAATCGAGGTATGAAAGAATACCCGAGATATTCATATCAGGGTCTATTGCTTCTACAAACGCTCTGATGATTGATGATCCCGGAAAACCATTCACAAAAAGACTGTCGAATTTATCAAGAACATCAAGTACCTTAACATCGCCATAAAAAACCTGGGCAAATGTAAAGAAGTCTCTTACATTCATCTCCCTT
>JAEEGL010679582.1_pt1 | contig 16661 bp, 13 predicted proteins | sample 9134231 | NCBI WGS metagenome assembly JAEEGL01 (sample SAMN16246548, study PRJNA631951) | gut metagenome | biome: gut microbiome; feature: rumen; material: fiber-attached | host: Bos | place: Iran: Karaj | collected 2018-10 | reverse complement strand
TGAGGGTTGGGAGCGAGGAGTTGTGTGTTATTTATGAAAGTTTAACATTTTGAGTAAAGACAAAACATAAAGCGATGACTTTCGCAAGCAACCGCTCCATATCTTCAATAGGTATTAGTTTTCTAAGGTAAAAAGATTGTTTTCAGGATAACGTCTGCAAAGGTAAGGCATTTTTTCTTAATGACCAAACTTTTTCCAATAAATTTTTGATCAAAATTGTGTGTGTGCCCACACAAAAGTAAATTTTATCAAATATTAACATAAAAAGTTGCGCAATCGATTATTCTGTCGATAAAAAATGGGCAAAAAAGTAATCGATTATTGTTTCTGAAGTTTCTTTAATCGACGACGAGCATCACCAGCATCGGGGTATAGTTCTAAGGCTTTTTCATAGTTGCGAATGGCGGCTTCGTTCATGTGTTCATGTTCGCACTCACGTCCAAGGATGGTATATTCGGCTGCCAAACGTTTTAAAAGTTCGTTTTTCTGTTTGATTTCCTCTTTCAGCTCAGCGATCTCAGCTTTCTGACGGTTGATAACTTCCAGTTTGCGACGGATAAAACGACGGATATGAGGCTTCTCGATGTCATAGCGTGAATGGATGGCCTTATAGAAGTTCTCGAGAAATTTCTCAAAGTCTCCCTGATCGAAGGCTTTTACGGCATCATGGTATTCCCGATCGGCCTTACCTTCCTGCATAGCTTGCACAATCAACGTCTGATCGTTATAACGGTTAGCAAACTGCACCACTTCCGCTCGTACAAAGATATCGCTCTGTCGCAAGGGAGCCTTGAGCGTGATACCTTCGAGCGAGGTACAACGAGAGAGTGCTACGTAGGTCTGTCCGCCAGCAAAGGCACCGCCGCCTCCAAAGTCAATAGCCACCTGCGAAAAGGTCAGTCCCTGACTCTTGTGAACGGTAATGGCCCACGCCAGTCGGATGGGGAACTGGGTATAAGTGCCTAAGAGTTCTTCTTCAATCTTCTGTTCCTTCTCGTTGAAGGTATAGCGCATATTCTCCCAGATTTCCCGTTCTACATCCCAGGCGGAACCATCTTCAGTGATGATACCGATCAGACCTTCTTCTTCGTCGATGTATTCGATGGTGCCCAGTGTACCGTTCACCCAACGTTTGTCCTTGTCGTTCTTAATGAAGATCACCTGTGCACCAGGTTTCAATTGCAGTTCCATCGGTGTGGGAAGTGAGGTCTCAGGGAAGTCGCCTTTGATCTCTCCTGTGAAGGTGATGGGGTCGCCATCGAGAGCTGCCAGTCGTTGTTCGTTGGTGTAATCTACGATATCGCGACGAGCAGCAAGGGTAATTCTCAACGCTTGACTTGTCTCAGTGGGGGCAGTTTCTCCTTCCTTGATGACGCGACTATTCAGTGCATAGAGATCGGCTGGGGTAGAGGTGTTGTTACGGATACGATCTAAGATGGCAATGAAGCGATCATCACTCTGACGATACACCTTTCGCAACTCTATCGACACGATGGGCATCTGCTGCCACACCTTTGCATTGAAGAAATAAGAACTGGGGTAGAAGGGCTGCAGCAGCTGACGATCCTCATCCTTCAGTACAGGTTCCAACTGGTAGATATCGCCCACCAACAGGAGTTGTTTGCCACCAAAGGGTTCAGGATTACGTGTATATACGCGTAATACCTTATCTATAAAGTCGATGATATCAGCCCTTACCATCGAGATCTCATCGATGATGATCAGTTCTACTTCACGAATCAGTTTCCGTTGGGCACCTGTGTATTTCAAAGTCTCTTTAATATGTCGCCAGCTGTAGCGCGAATCGTTTGGCAGCAAAGGATAGAAAGGCAGACGGAAGAAGCTATGAAGCGTAGATCCACCAGCATTGATAGCAGCGATACCAGTTGGAGCAAGAATCACATGCTTCTTTTTCGTGTGCTCAGCCACATAACGAAGGAATGTAGATTTACCCGTCCCAGCTTTTCCGGTAAGGAATAGCGAGCGACGGGTAAAGTTGATGATTTGGAGAGCATCCTGCCACTCCTTGTTGTCTAAGTCGAGCTGCATCGGGAAAGGCTTAGGTTCAGATGGTCTGATGTTTCTCTTCTTCAATCGTCGCCTCTCCGTGGGGTGCATGATTCGGATGCGCATTCATCTGATCAGATGGTGCGGGGTTGTGCTTCGGCAACGGGTTGCCGTGCTCATCGAGTTCTATGAATTCGTCATCCTCATTCAGATGCAATGAATCGGTACGGATAGAATCAGAATCAGAGGGTACTCTGAAATAACCACCACAGTTGTACATCTCGGGAGAGAGTCCATCTTCCTTTGGTGCTCCGAACTTCACACGATACTTCTTGAAGGCAGGATCATTCAGCACTGATCCGAGGAAATAACCACAGATGGGCAGAGCCGTTCGGTTTCCTTGTCCAAGCATACCTGTGCGGAAATGGATAGAACGATATTCGCCACCTACCCACGCACCTACTACCAACTTTGGTGTGGTGCCGATAAACCAAGCATCAGAGTGATTGTTCGATGTTCCAGTCTTACCGCCGAAATCAGTATCAGCCGCCTTATCATAACCAACAAAGCCCATCAGGCGAGAACTGGTGCCACTCATTCCACCCATCAACAACTGCTGCACGAGGTAGGCACTTCGATAAGGTAAAGCTTGTTTCTGCTCCTTTGGTTCTGTGTAAATCTCGTTACCGTCGCGATCGAGAATTCGAGTCACGAGGATAGCCTCATGCATCTTACCATCGTTCACTGGTGTGCAATAGGCATTCACCAGTTCGAGCAGGTTTACATCGCTGGCACCCAGCGTCAAAGAGGGTGTTGCATCAAGTTTTGATCGAATACCCATATCGTGGGCTGTCTTTACAATGCGCTCGATACCGCACTCCTGACCCAGACGTACTGCAACGGAGTTAATACTCATCGCAAAAGCTTGTTTCAAAGAGATATTGGCTCCCGAGAAATGTCCGTCGGCATTGGTGGGTGCCCATGTCACCTCTTTACCATGATCCATCACCTTCATCGAGAAGTATTCGTCCTTGCGATAATCACAGGGGGTAATACCCTGATTCATCGCCTCCGAATAGACGAAAAGCTTGAAAGTGGAACCAGGTTGGCGCATCGCTGTCACCTTATCGTATTTCCAGGAATGGAAGTCGATATCGCCTACCCAGGCCTTTACGTGACCTGTCTGGGCTTCGATAGCTACAAATCCGCAGTGCATGAAGCGCACCATATAGCGGATAGAGTCCATCGTGGAGAGATCTTTTTCTACCTGACCCTTCGCATAATCGAACACCTTGACAGGGTGGGGTAGGTTCAGATAGTAGTTGATAGAGTCTTCGTTGCCATCGAACTTCTTGGACAGATATTTATACACAGGCTGACGCTTGGCGATATCCTCGATAAAGTTCTTGATTTCCACATGGTTTTCATCTTGCCAAGGATTGGTTGAGCCCCAGTGACTGTTGAATGTCTGCTGCACCTGCTTCATCTGTTTGATAGCAGCTTCCTCAGCATATTTCTGCATGCGGGTATCGAGGGTTGTCTCAATGCGCAAACCGTCTGTATAAAGATCATAACCGCTCTCTTTGCACCATTCCTTCAGATTGTTGGCCACAGCCTCACGGAAGTAGTTTGCCTTGCCGTCATAAGCGGTCTCTACACTATAATCGAGTTTGATCTCCAGTTGCTTTAAGGAATCACATTCAGCTTTTGTCAGGTGACCATGACTTTGCATCAGGTCGAGCACAATGTTTCGGCGCTTCAGCGAGTTCTCAGGATTAATAAGAGGATTATAATAGGTTGTAGCCTTGAGCATACCCACAAGAATGGCTGCATTCTCTGTGGTCAGATCCTTGGGCGCGCAACCAAAGTAAGTCTTACAAGCCGTCTTGATACCAAAGGAATTCGAACCGAAATCTACCGTATTGGCATAGCGTGTCAGAATCTCGTTCTTATCAAAGAAATATTCGAGTTTATAGGCCGTAATCCATTCCTTACTCTTCATGATGAGCATCTTCAAGCCTGGAATATTGCCCAATAGGCCAGTAGAGTATTCAGAACGTGTACGGAAGAGATTCTTTGCCAACTGTTGGGTGATGGTGGAGGCGCCACGTGCATCGCGATGCAGAATATACTCTTTGGCTACGGCAGCAAAGGCTGTATAGTCGATACCATGATGGTAGTAGAATCGTTCATCCTCCGTATCTATCAGCGCTTGCCAGAACACAGGGTTGACTTCATCATAGCTTACAGGTGTGCGGTTCTCACTAAAGAACTTACCAATCATCACACCATCGGCACTATAGATTTCTGACGCAGTATTGGGGCGTTTGTTCTTGATAGTGGCCATCGAGGGCGACTTACCGAAGAGCCATAGGAAATTTATATCAACCGCTCCCAGATAGATAAAGAAGGCTGCGATGATCGAGACAATCCCTACGAGTGTCTTCACATACCAAGGGCGACCCTTATAAAGACTCTTATACCCAGGCCATAGACCTTTCGTCCATTGCCAGATGCGATTTGCTATCTCGAAAAGTTTCTGTTTCATTGTGATATGATATAATCAATGATTGTAGTTCTTTCGTCAGGGTGGAACCAGCTTATCTGTTCGTCCTTTTTATACCAAGTGAGTTGTTTACGTGCATAGCGGCGCGTGTTACCTTTGATCCGTTCTACAGCTTCTTCAAGTGTCCATCGGCCTTCAAGATAGTCGAACAGTTCCTTATAGCCTACTGTGTTCAGCGCATTCAGTGAGCGCTTGGGATACATGGTCTTTACTTCTTCCAGCAGTCCGTTAGCCATCATCTCATCTACGCGCTGATTGATACGTGCATAGAGTTCTTCACGAGGACGATTCAGTCCGATCTTGATGATGCGGAAGGGACGCTCACGCTTCTCTCGTCGACGAAAGGAGGTGTAAGTCTGCCCCGTCATCGTACAGATCTCGAGGGCATGTACTACACGTCGCGGATTCTGCTTGTCAACTATCTCGTAGTATTCGGGATCCATCCGCTTCAGGTCTTCACAAAGCTGTTCTAGACCTTCCTCTGCAAGACGTCGTTTCATCAGCGCACGTGTCTCATCATCGATGGTGGGGATGTCATCAATACCGTCACATACAGCATCAATATACATCATGCTACCTCCCGTCATGAGTGCATAGTCATGTGACTGAAACAACTGACCTAGCAGTTCTAATACCTGTTGTTCAAAGAGCGATGCGCTGTAATAGTCTTCTAATCCGAGCGTGCCAACGAAGTAGTGCTTGACCTTCTGCATCTGTTCTTCTGTAGGGCGCGCTGTGCCAATTTTCAGTTCACGGTAGATCTGGCGTGAGTCAGCATTGATGATAGGGATGCCAAAGTGTGTAGCAAGATCCAAACAGAGTGCTGTTTTCCCAACAGCCGTTGGTCCAATGATGACTATCAGCGTTTTCTTCAACGGAGGAATGTTGAAATATTATCTGATGATTCCACGTTTTGAATTCTCAATGAAAGAGCAGATATACTCCACTTCCTTCATATCAGGGAACTGAGCGCGAGCCATAGCGATACCATCTTTCAGCACACCCTGAGAGTAGATGATGCGATAGGTTTCATGGATGGCCTCAATAGTCTCACGCGGGAAACCTCTTCGGCGCAGACCCACCAGATTCACACCTGCATAACGTACCGGTTCCTTACCTGCAATAACGTATGGCGGGATATCCTGACTGGTGCGTGAGCCTCCTTGGAACATGATATAGCTGCCAACCTTACAGAACTGGTGGAACAAACAAGTAGCAGAAATGATGGCATAGTCGTCGACTTCCACTTCACCTGCAAACTTGGTCGAGTTGCCAATGATGCATCCGTTACCTATCACACAGTCATGAGCCACGTGCATGTTCTCCATGAGTAGATTACCTGACCCAACAACAGTCTTTCCCTTTGAAGCTGTACCACGACTGATGGTAACATTCTCACGGATCGAATTGTTGTCACCAATTTCACAAGTGGTATCTTCACCTTGGAACTTCAAATCCTGAGGTTTAGTAGAGATACTGGCACCAGGGAAGAACTCATTTCCGGTTCCAATGCGAGCTCCGTAATGAATGGTCACATTGTTGAGGAACTTATTGTTATCGCCAATTACCACGTTCTTGTCTATCACGCAGAAAGGACCGATAATGTTGCCGTCACCAAGCTTTGCTTCAGGATCTACAACGGCTAATGGATGTATTTGATTCATATCTTATTTGTTCTTTACAATTTGTGCAGTGAATGTGGCTTCGGCTACCACTTGGTCTCCCACGAAAATATAACCTCTCATGGAAGATATACCGTGACGTACAGGCGCCAGCAGTTCTACTTTAAAGATCAGCGTATCACCAGGAACTACCTTCTGACGGAATTTTACACCATCAATTCTCATAAAGTATGTGCTCCAGCGCTCTGGCTCCTCCAAAGTGTTCAAAACCAGTAAGCCGCCACACTGAGCCATCGCCTCAATCTGAAGAACACCAGGCATCACAGGCTCTTGGGGGAAGTGCCCCTGGAAGAATGGCTCGTTAGATGTGACGTTCTTAACACCAACAATGGTTGTTGCACCAAGCTCTATAACCTTGTCAACGAGTTGCATCGGGTAGCGGTGAGGCAGCAGTTCGCGAATACGGTTCACATCCATGATTGGCTCATCATTGGGATCATAGAACGGCGCCTGAATCTCGTGCTTACGGATCTCCTTACGCATCTGGCGCGCAAACTTGTTATTGATAGTGTGGCCAGGACGTGTAGCAATAATACGACCTTTGATAGGCTTACCAATTAAAGCCATATCACCAATGATATCAAGTAACTTATGGCGTGTGCACTCGTTCTCCCATACGAGAGGCTTGTGTTGAATGTACCCTAAGTCAGTAGCATCACGATGCTCCACGCCCAACATATCTGCCAACATATCCAGACGCTCTTGGGTCGTTTGGCGCTCATAGATAACAATAGCGTTATCTAAGTCGCCACCCTTTATCAAGTTAGCCTGCAGCAGTGGCTCAATATCACGTACAAATACAAAAGTACGCGCTGGGGCTATCTCTGCAGAAAAATCTTCCACTCTGTTGATTGTTGCAAACTGGGAATTGATGATCTTCGAGTCAAACGAGCACATAGCAGTGAGAGAGAACTCATCGTCAGGCAGGATGGTAATTGACGAACCAGTCTTCTCGTCCTTCACTTCTATCTTCTTGCGGATAATATACCAATCCTTGGGAGCATTCTGCTCTTCAATACCAATCTCGTTGATTTTCTCAACATATTGAATGGCAGAACCATCAAGGATAGGGAATTCTGGACCGTTTACCTGAATCATACAGTTATCGACACCTAAGGCGTAAAGTGCTGCCAAACCGTGTTCTACTGTAGATACTCTAGCGTCTCCCTTAGCCAGCACTGTACCACGCTGTGTGTCGATCACGTTCTCGGCAACTGCGTCAATAACAGGTTGTCCATCCAAGTCGATACGCTGGATCTTATAACCCGTATTTTCTGGTGCGGGATTAAATGTAACAGTCAGGTTCAAACCTGTATGCAGTCCTTTTCCAAACAAAGAGAAACTGCCTTTTAATGTCTTCTGCTTCATATCTTCAATTTTACAATTTCTCAATCCTTCAATTTCTCCTTCAGTTCATTCAGCTCACGCTCTAAAGCGGCTATCTGACGATACATATTAGGTAATTTGGCATCGAGGGCTCTAGCCTTAAAAAATACCTTCGGACTTACAGCAGGCGAACCAATCAACTGTTCACCATTGCCCTTAGTGTCGCTCATAACGCCGCACTGAGCTCCAATAAACGTTTTGTCAGCTACATGTATGTGTCCTGCAAATCCTGCCTGACCGCCAACCATACACCAGCTACCTATCTTTGTCGAACCAGCTAAACCAACCTGAGCACTCATCACTGTGCTTTCACCAATCTCGCAGTTGTGAGCCACTTGAATCAAATTGTCCAGTTTCACACCCTTATGAAGAATTGTCTGTCCCATCGTAGAACGATCAACGCAAGTATTTGCACCAATCTCTACATCATCCTCAATTACCACAATACCAATCTGTGGAATCTTGTCATAGCCTTCAGTATTTGGTGCAAACCCAAAGCCATCGGCACCAATAACACTTCCTGCATGTATTGTAACATTATTTCCTAACTTACAGCCTTGATAGATAGTTACATGGGCAAAAAGCAGACATTTCTCACCAATGGTGACATTATCGCCTATCACTACATGAGGATATATCTGAGTGCCGTTACCAATGACAGCTCCATCACCAATCACTGCAAATGCGCCAATATATACGTCCTGTCCAATCGTTGCCTTAGGAGAAATACTTGCAAGTGGATCAATACCAGTCTTGCGAGGCTTCGTAGATTCATAAAACTGTAACAGTTTGGCAACACACTCATAGGCATTCTTTACACGTATCAGTGTTGCGCTGACAGGCTTTTCTAATATGACATCCTCATTTATAAGAATGACACTTGACTTGGTTTCGTAGATATAATGCGTGTATTTGGGATTCGATAAAAAAGAGATGGCCCCAGGTACACCTTCCTCAATTTTAGCAAATGTACGGACTGTAGCCTGTTCGTTACCCTCTACCTTGCCTTGGATCAAATCTGCAATTTGTTTGGCTGTAAATTCCATAATTCGAGTATCGTTTTAAATATTTCTGCAAAGATAGCAAAAATTACTCAAATCTTTGATAAGTGAGATAATATTTTCTTATTTTTTTAGAAAGTAATTGAACATTTAGCAATTCAGATGCCTCGGAAATATCGCGAATATCTCCATTTTTGTAAAGTATTGCGATACTATCGTCATCCACATTATACATGTCTTTCGATATGGTATTGATACTCATCATATAGTGTTTGGCATCTTCGATGGAGATGTCCATAAGTGCAGAGATCTCTTTGGCAATTGTCTCAATATGGGAAGCTTCGAATGGCTCTTCCGAAACCTCAACCTTAAAGATATGACGATCCAACATATCTGTGGCAAGTGTTGATAGAATCTTGTCTTCATGATGACGCCAGACTTTCATCGCACTCCAGATATCATAATCGTCGAGTTCCTCATAGTTCTTAAGTGCCTCCGGATGACTATTAAACCAGGCCTTGTCGATATCGTTTTTAAGGAAATAGTGTAGGGCAGGGGTTGCAAAGACATCTTGTCCCTTCCTGATAAGATCCTTGGCACGTGTCAGCATGTTAACCAGCACTTTTTCATAGGCTACACAAGTACGATGGAGATATACCTGCCAGTACATCAGTCGTCTGGTTGTCAGATAGTTCTCCAAAGAGTAGATACCTTTTTGATCGACAACCAGTGTGTCGTCAACGACATTGAGCATCTTAATAATACGTGCAGAGCCGATATTTCCCTCTGTCACTCCTGTGTAGAAGGAATCGCGACGCAGGTAGTCAAGTCGATCCATATCAAGTTGACTGGAAATGAGCTGGTGGAGGAAATTCTTGGGATAGTTTCCTTTGAAAATAGAGATGGCGAGGTTCAATTGACCATTGAAATGTTCATTGATCTCTTCCATCATCATCAGGGAGAGATCTTCATGGGATATATCATGAATCAACGTGTCTTCTAACACATGGGAGAAAGGCCCATGACCGATATCATGCATCAGAATAGCAGCCTGTACAGCTTCTGCTTCAGCATCAAAGATAAAGATTCCCTTCTGTTGAAGAGAGATGACGGCTTCACCCATCAGGTGAAAAGCACCAAGAGAGTGTTGGAACCGGGTGTGTCGAGCACCAGGATAGACAACAGAAGCAAGACCTAACTGACTGATCCTGTTCAAACGTTGGAACAACGGATGTTCCACAATGTTATAGAGCAGACCACGAGGTATCTTAATAAACCCGAAAACAGGGTCGTTGATAATCTTAGCTTCTTTCACTTATCGTATAATCCCAGCCTTATTGAGTTCGATAGCCATTTCTTGTTGTAGTTTCTTTGAAGCCTCAGCAGCAGCCTCTGCAAAATCCTCACCCTTAGAAGCATAGATAATGCCTCGTGAGGAGTTGACTAAAAGTCCACAATCCTTTGTCATGCCATATTGGCAAACCTCTTGGAGACTACCTCCTTGTGCACCAACACCTGGTACTAAAAGGAAATGTTCAGGAGCAACCTTGCGGATATCTTCAAACATCTTACCTTGGGTTGCACCTACCACATACATCATATTGTCTTTGTCTCCCCATTGTTGAGAGGTCTTCAGCACCTTTTCAAACAGACGCTCACCTTGGGTATCCTCTATCAGTTGGAAATCATGAGAACCCTTATTGGAGTTCAGTGCCAAAAGAATAACCCACTTATCCTCATAACCTAAGAATGGGGTCACAGAATCCTCACCCATATAAGGAGCAACAGTGAGAGCATCAACATCATATTGCTCAAAGAAAGTCTTGGCATACATCTTCGAGGTGTTGCCGATATCCCCACGTTTTGCATCTGCAATGATGAAATGGTTAGGATATTCTTCTTTAAGATAATCGATGGTAGCCTCAAAGGCCATCAGTCCATCTACACCATAAGCCTCATAAAAAGCCAAATTGGGCTTATATGCAACACAATAGGGGGCTGTAGCATCAATGATAAGGGCATTAAATTCACAAAGGGCTCTGAAAAGATAATCATCGCCATCGTGTTGTTTCGCCTCGTCGATGATACACTGGGGGATCTTGTCGATATCAGTATCCAGTCCTACACACAAGAAGCTCTGCTTCTCTTTTATCTGATTGATGAGTTCCTGTCTTGTCATAATGTCAATTTACAATTCTGTTTCTTTCATTCGTTCTGCATTCTCAGCCACAGTCAGGGCATCGATCATCGCCTGGATGTCACCACCTAAGAAGCCTTGCAAATCGTGTGTGGTATAACCGATGCGATGGTCTGTCACACGTCCCTGTGGAAAATTATAGGTACGGATCTTCGCACTGCGATCACCTGTAGAGACAAGACTCTTACGGCGAGAGGCGATATCATCCATATACTTCTGATGTTCCTTATCATAGATAAAGGTATAGAGGCGACTCAATGCACGTTCCTTATTCTTTGGCTGGTCACGGGTTTCCGTACACTCGATAAGAATCTCTTCTGTCTCACCTGTATTGGGATTCTTCCACATATAACGTAGACGTACACCAGACTCCACCTTGTTTACATTCTGTCCACCAGCACCTGATGAACGGAAAGTATCCCATTTGATCTCGCCTTCATTGACGTGTACCTCGAATTTATCTGCTTCAGGTAATACCGCTACCGTTGCCGCAGAGGTGTGCATACGCCCCTGGGTCTCTGTGGCAGGTACACGCTGTACACGATGCACACCAGACTCATATTTCAAAGTACCATAGACATCAGCACCAGAGACGGCAAAGTCAATCTCCTTATAACCACCGACGGCACCTTCCGACACACTTGTAATAGAGAGTTGCCAACCTTTTGCATCACAATAGCTCTTATACATCTTGAAAAGATCACCAGCAAAGAGACAAGCCTCATCACCACCAGTACCTGCACGGATCTCCATCTGGACGTTCTTGGCATCTTCTGGATCCTTGGGAATGAGGGCGATCTTGATTTCCTCTTCAAGTTTAGGCTGGAGTTCCTCATTGGCAGCCAACTCCTCACGTGCCATTTCCTTCATCTCTGGATCAGTCTCGTTTGCAAGAATATCCTTAGCCTCCTTGATGCCGTTAAGACAGGCAATGTAACGTTTGCGAGCATCCATGATGTCGCCTAGGTCTTTGTACTCTTTAGTGAGTTTCACAAAACGGTTCTGGTCGGCAATCACACTAGGGTCGGTAATCAGGGTTGAAACCTCTTCGAAACGTGCCTACAGACCATCGAGTTTCTGTAATATACTGTTATTCTCCATTAATATGTAAATTCTCCAAATTCTGATTTGATTGTCAGACTCTTCTGACCTTCTTCGATGTGTCCCACCACTTGAGCATCAATATTGAAGCTCTTTGAAATCTCAATCACCTTCTCTGCAATCTCAGGACGTACATAGATCTCCATACGATGTCCCATGTTGAATACCTGATACATCTCCTTCCAATCTGTACCAGAGCATTCGTGGATAGCTTTGAAGAGTGGAGGAACAGGGAACATATTGTCTTTAATCACCTTGCAATTATCATTGATGAAATGCAGCACCTTGGTCTGTGCACCACCAGTACAGTGAACCATACCATGGATCTTTGGGCGCAATTCATCGAGCAGTTTCTTGATGACAGGAGCATAAGTTCGAGTGGGAGAGAGAACGAGCTGTCCTGCATCTACGGGAGAGCCTTCAACAGTATCTGTCAACTGATATTTACCACTATATACCAGCTCGTTGGGCACAGCATGATCAAAACTCTCAGGATATTTCTCTGCCAGATACTTTGCAAAGACATCATGACGGGCAGAGGTTAGACCATTACTACCCATACCACCGTTATAACGCTTCTCGTAAGTGGCCTGACCAGTAGAAGAAAGACCTACAATCACATCACCCGGGCGGATGTTGGCATTGTTGATGACGTCGGAGCGTTTCATGCGACAAGTTACTGTGGAATCTACTATAATCGTACGTACCAGATCCCCCACATCAGCAGTCTCTCCACCTGTGGGATAAATGCCAATGCCCATCTCACGCAGTTCAGATAACAGCTCATCAGTACCGTTGATGATAGCTGAGATGACTTCACCAGGAACGAGCATCTTGTTACGTCCGATCGTACTTGAAACGAGAATATTGTCTACAGCACCAACACAAAGCAAATCATCGGTGTTCATGACGATGGCATCCTGAGCTATACCCTTCCAGACGGAAAGGTCGCTTGTTTCTTTCCAATACATATAAGCCAATGAAGACTTGGTTCCTGCACCATCGGCATGCATGATATTGCAGTACTCTGGGTCACCTCCAAGGATGTCAGGAATAATCTTACAGAAAGCTTGTGGGAAGATACCCTTGTCGATATTCTTAATGGCATTGTGCACATCTTCTTTGGCTGCACTCACACCACGCATCATATATCTGTTGTCACTCATTTTATTGTATGTTCTTTATATTATTTGTTATCATTCCAGAATTCCCAGCTAGCAAAAGCCTGAAGCAAAAGCATTTCCAGACCATTCTTAACGTCAGCTCCATATTGGGCACCCTTGCGCATAAAAAGAGTCTGGTCAGGATTATAAATCAGATCATAAAGAATCGTATGATTGTCCATAGCCTCATAAGGCAATGGAGGACATTCTTCTGTATGTGGATACATACCTACAGGTGTGCAGTTCACAATCACATTATACTCCTTCACCACCTCTGGGGTGATCTTATCATACTGAATTGTATTGGGACGCTCATAACGGCTCACGAAGACAGGCTCCACACCTAAGGATTTCAAGGCATAATTGATGGCCTTTGATGCGCCACCAGTTCCAAGGATCAGTGCTCGCTTATGCCATTTCTTATCGAGCATCGGCTCAATACTTTGGGTAAAGCCAATCACATCGCTATTATACCCTTTGAGACGGGTTTTCCCCTTCTCATTGGTTATCTTGATGACATTAACGGCCCCAATGGCTCTTGCCTCTGGAGAAATAGAATCGAGAAAGGGAATCACCTTCTCTTTGTAAGGAATCGTCACATTGAGTCCCTTTAACTCTGGGTTCTTGTCCAACACTTCCGTAAGCATGTCGATACTTGGAAGTTCAAAGTTCTCGTACTTCGCATTGATGCCTTCATCAGCAAATTTCTGATTGAAATAGCTGATGGAGAACGAGTGTCCCAAAGGATAGCCAATTAATCCGTACTTGTCCATTGCTTATGATTATTTAGTTGCAAAATACATGGTGCAGATGCCAAATGTCAGTCGTTTGAAAGAGGCTTCTTTAAAGCCAGCCTTACAGAGAATCTTTACCATCTGTTCTCCCTGAGGAAAGGCTTCAATGGTTTTGGTCAGATAACTATACGCACTGGTATCTTTCGAAATGAGACGTCCATAGATTGGCAAAAAGGTGTGGCTGTAGATATGGAAGAGTTGTCGCATGGGGAAACTCACTGGCGTTGTGAGTTCTACAATACTCAGATGTCCTCCTGGTTTCAGCACACGACACATCTCAGAAAGTCCTTTGTCCAAGTTGGCAAAGTTGCGGATACCGAATGCTGCAGTCACTGCGTCAAACGAGCCATCAGAGTAGGAGAGGGCTGTGCAGTCTTCCTTTTCAAAAGAGATGACATGATCCAACCCCTTAGCCTTAACTTTCTGACGTCCAATCTCCATCATTCCTTCACTGATGTCAGCACCAATCAGTTTCGTTGGATGTAGTATCTCTTCGGCAAGGATGGCAAAGTCTCCTGTGCCTGTAGCTATATCAAGAAGTGATAATGGCTGATAGGGTTTCAGCTGGAGGATAGCTTTCTTCCGCCATCCTCTATCAATATCCCATGAGAGTCGATGGTTCAACTTATCGTAGGTAGGAGCAATATTGTCGAACATCTGCTCTACCTGCTGCGTTTTTCCCACCCCTTTCTTATAGGGATTGATTTTTTCCTGGTCGTAGCCCATACTGCCTAATATTTATGCTTTGCTCTTATATGCTTTCAGCCAATCCGTAACATTCTTTTCTATGCGAGACGCAATATCCTCATTACTGGTCTCACGCTCGAATTTCTCTCCGACGATATTCTCATACAGCTCAATATAACGATCAGAAACGCTGTCTGCATATTCATCGGTAATCTCCGGCATAATCTGTCCTGGCTCATTCATGAAGTCGTGTTCGATAAGCCACTGGCGTACAAATTCTTTTGAAAGCTGACGCTGGGGTTCTCCCTTGGCAAGTTTCTCTTCATAACCCTCAGCATAAAAATAGCGGCTGGAGTCTGGGGTGTGAATCTCGTCGATCAGATAGACCTTCCCATCACGTTTGCCAAATTCATATTTTGTGTCAACAAGAATCAATCCGCGCTTAGCAGCTATCTCCTGACCGCGTGCGAAGATCTTGCGGGTATAATCCTCCATGATTGCATAATCCTCTGCAGACACAATTTCTTGAGCGATGATCTCTTCTTTAGAGATATTCATGTCATGTCCTTCATCAGCCTTTGTCGTTGGGGTGATGATAGGCTCAGGGAAACGCTCGTTTTCCTTCATTCCATCAGGAAGCTTAACGCCACAGAGCTCACGACAACCGTTCTTGTACTCACGCCATGCAGAACCTGTGAGGATAGAACGAATAATCATCTCTACACGGAATCCTTCACATTTCAGTCCTACAGTCACCATGGGGTCTGGTGTTGCCAACTTCCAGTTCGGACAAATGTCTGTGGTTGCATCGAGGAACTTTGCTGCAATCTGATTCAGTACCTGTCCTTTAAAGGGAATTCCCTTAGGAAGTACTACGTCAAATGCAGAGATACGGTCGGTAGCCACCATAACCATCATGTCATCATTAATGTTATACACATCACGAACCTTTCCGTGATAAACGCTCTTTTGTCCTTCGAACTTAAAGTCCGTCTTTGTTAATGCTTTCATATCTTAATATACTTTTCACTTTTCTGATTACATTTCCTTATCATATTCCTCATAGGCATTGACAATGCGCGTCACAAGCTTGTGGCGGACGATGTCGCTTCGATCCAGGTTCACAACGCCAATACCCTCTACCTTATTTAATATATGAAGGGCTTCAATCAATCCGCTCTTCTGTGAATGGGGCAGGTCTATCTGTGTCATGTCACCTGTAATAATCATCTTGGTGTTCCATCCCATACGTGTCAGAAACATCCGAATCTGTGCAGGGGTCGTATTCTGTGCCTCGTCAAGTATGACAACAGCATCACTCAGCGTGCGACCTCTCATAAATGCCAAGGGGGCAATCTGAATGACATGCTTCTCCATCAGATCCTGAAGTTTGACTTGTGGTAACATGTCCTCCAACGCGTCATAGAGTGGCTGGAGATAGGGGTCTATCTTATCCTTCATGTCACCAGGAAGAAAACCCAGTTTCTCGCCGGCTTCAACAGCAGGACGTGACAGAATGATCTTCTTGGCGGTCTTCTCTTTCAGGGCTTTCACTGCCAAGGCAATGGAAAGATAGGTCTTTCCTGTACCTGCAGGTCCTACAGCAAACACCATATCGTTTTGCTCATAGGCCTCAATCAGCCGTTGCTGATTCTTTGATCTTGCCTTGATAGGTCGGCCAGACATAGAATAACAAACCACACCTTCTGGCACTTCGTCATTGGTACGCTTACCTTTGATAATATCAAGGATATCTTCTTCCTTTAAAGAGTTGAAACGAAGCACATGACGACGCATCTTCTCTACGTTTTCTTCAAAGGCTGCCATCTGCTCCTCATCACCAAGTACACGAATGACATTATCGCGAGCCACAATGCGCAGTTTAGGGTAGAGTGATCTGATCATCTGAAGATGACCATTACCCACTCCATAGAAGACTACGGGGTCAATATCCTCTAAAACAAGATGTTTCTCTATCAATTTATCGACAAATTACTAATTTGCGTGCAAAGTTACATTTTTTTTTTGTAACTTTGTCCCCGAAATAGAATTTTCTTATGAGATTGACAAAAAAAAC
>JAEEGL016686587.1_pt1 | contig 16662 bp, 16 predicted proteins | sample 9134231 | NCBI WGS metagenome assembly JAEEGL01 (sample SAMN16246548, study PRJNA631951) | gut metagenome | biome: gut microbiome; feature: rumen; material: fiber-attached | host: Bos | place: Iran: Karaj | collected 2018-10 | reverse complement strand
TGCCTGTACACGGATAATGTTGTCGTTAATCACCTGCAGTCGTACCACCTTGGCCTGACCTCCGTCGGGTATCACGGTCACGCAGTTGCCCTGCTGCTTCACGTCAGCAGCCTGTACCACTGCGGTAAGGCCCAGCAGCACAACTGACACAAATAGTCTCGTAAATTTCATTTGTTATTGTTGTTTAGTTATTAGTCGAAAAATTCTTTGCAAAGATACAAATTTTTCCCGACACTGCCAAATAATTACTCAAAATTCATGTCTCACAGATAATACTTATCCGTGTCGGGCGTATCATTAAGAAAATATTGATTTATCGGACATTTATGTAATATGAAAACCCAACTTTATTATTAGTCGGAGTGTCTCAAACGCAGAATTGCGGTCATACTCTTTTTCTGATTCAGGCAGGTTCTCGTAGGGCATTAAGCAAGGATGTGTCCTTTCAACATCATTGCGTTCTTCTCCCCATGTCCAGCCTTCCTTAATGCGTCCAGCAGACCAAACCTCATGCACATTCCTGGCAATCTGTTCACCAAGGGCAACCAACTCCTTTGGAAGTTCAATGTCAGACGTGTCAATCGGCTGCGGAATATAATTACTTTTACTTTTCATCTTCATTTTCTTTATCAAGAATTCTTGGTATTGCCAACATCAAAAAACTGTCAAATTTCAAATCTTCAGGATTAATCCGGCGTAACTCACGGTAAGAGCAAATATCGATATGCGCTGGATTCATAGGGTCTTTCTTCAATTTTTTGAGGAATTGCTTTTTCTTCGTTATATCAAAATATAGACTCTCATAGTCAAAGTGTTGCTTTTGATTTAACGGACGATACCCCATGATGAGCTTTTCAACAACCCAACGGACATGCTCGCTTCTTGAAAGACATTCATTATTCTTTTTCCATAATTGCCACTCATTAATATCAGTGCCATTGATCATTAGTTGAATAGACATCGCCCTCGACTTGAAACAGTCTGAACAAAAGATATTAGACAGCTTTTCTTTCACTTTACACATATCCTCGTAAATACCGTTACCAAACAATGGCTCTGGCTTCTTTTTTAATTTCTCATATTGAAAAACATCCAATGCCAAAGCATAACGTTCGGCACAATGGATGTCTTCTGATGGTATATTATTAATCTCATCACCTAAATCATACATTCTTGATGCATATACAGCCCTGCGAGTATCGATTCCTAAAATAGCATCACCTCCAGAAGCTCTAAAAGCAGAAAAGCCATCATCAGAAAAGACTAAATCACAGGTTTCTAAATTATCCTTTACAATATGTATCTCAATGTCAAGAAATGAATCATTGTTCTCTATGGTCGAATCCTGGTTCACAAACTTGCAATAATCTGGCAGATTACCAAGATACTCTTCTCTTTTCAATTCCGATTTAATGTTTGGATTATCGCTAACCAAGAATATCACTGTCCGATTTTGAGGCTGCTCAAAATCATCTCCTTCGTAAAAATTGATATAATGAGCCGACAACGCTACTTGTCTTACCACAGACAGCATTTGAGGACTGTCACCCTTTACGACCACTTCCAAATGGGCCTTTGAATCTGGTCTGAAGGCGATATCCTTCAGTTTATCCAAAACATATTCACGGGCAATATACCAATTATCCTTGATTGACTGATCAAAGTCTTCACCAGTCTTTCTTTTCAGATGATCAAAAGGCTTTTCTTTAAAAACACTCATTTTCATTACTCATTTCTGTATGTAGCAGGTTTATGCGGTATATATATAGTTCTCGAGCTGGCATCGTAGCTGGATGGAATCTGGAAAAGGCGAAGCCCAAACCATTCTAACGATTTCATAATATGTTCAATGATAGCAGATTGTTGCCACTCAAAAGCTGCTGAACTACTATCTGTGATAAAAGCATAAACCTGTAGAGGCATTCCACTTTCAGTTTGTTCCATCCATCTAACTATCAAGTTCGGATGTTGCGAGACATGTGGATGATTCATGAGCCAATGGAACAAATATATTCTATACAGGTGAGCATTTGTCACACCTTCGTTTATCATCTCTTTCGGCAGATATTGAACGATATCATTTGACTGTTGGAGACGAGCTGCTTCTTCTTTGGAAATGGCATGAAACCAACCCGTATCCAAAATGAACGTCTTTATCATTCTGCGGCCATATGTCTTGCCCTCCAACATCTTTTTCAAATTTATAAAATGGTCTGTATGCAAAACGCTTGTCGGAATGGAAGATGTTGTCGTATCCCAATTGTAGATAGTTACAGTAGTTAAAGTCACACGTTTGACCTCTCCATCAACATGATATTTGGGAATCTGTATCCAGTCTTCAATACACAACAGGTTGTTTAACCGAAGATGAATAAAGGCAACGACACCTTTGATGGTATCTTGAAAAATCCAAGCTAATAAGGTTCCGGCTATTCCCATTGCTGCTGTATAACGAGGATAATTTCTCATGTCAAAGATAATCAGGAAACCAATAATCCAGCAACCGATTGCAATCAAAATGGAAAGCTGACACCATGTAATCCCCGCCTCTTTCTTGCGTAAACTAAAAATATTCGTCAGTGTTCTGCATGCTGATATTGCCAACCACACAGAAAGCGTCAAGAAAAACAATTGACACCAGTGGTTTTGCAAAACAGCCAATACAACGGACGTATCAACAAACGTATAGAACAAATCAGCAATGAATATCACCATTGCAACTGCAAGCGGTGCCAGGATTAAGACAAGAAGCCACCACTGTTTAAGAATTGTGCCCCAGATTTGTCTAAACACTTCTTCTGAAGCCAAATACTTATTGCTGGTTTGTTCGAAATACTTATTTATTTTCATATTTCCCTTAAATATTTATGTCGTCCTTCTACCTTTCTGGAATAACGGATAAGACGTTGTAACTCATAATATCTCGTTTTCTCGGGTACAAAGATAAAAAGAAGAATTGGACTATGCAAGTTTTTCTCAGAATCATTTGGTATTTCACTCTCTTTCCTTCACCCATACTCGATGCCAGAGGTCTGTCTCTCACACGGCTGGACCGCCCCGCTCCACTTCGACGACTACATTGAAGATTTTACGTGGTAATGATGACGATTATTTGCCTTTGTCCGTGTCGGGCACAACTTTAAATCTTTTCTCCAGCCACGACCGTAGCCTCTCAAACTCACCATAGACTACGGCTTCGCGATCGTTTTCCTTGAATTGTACTGTTTCCAGATTGTTTCCGTTGGCTATGTACACATATATACAAGCCCAGCACAATGACGGCCATTGCCCATTATCTGCCTTATAAAAATCCTCAAAATATCCTCGATTCACTGTGCTAAACCGTCCAATTAACTCTTCATCCCATTTTGACAAATCTTTCAAATCTTCCAATTCATTCCATTCTTCAGTCTTCTCGAGCGTATCGTCTGACCAATACTCCTCTTTCTCACAATAATAATTTTCGATTGGAAAATCCCAGTCTTCTGTGGTATATCCAATGGAGTATTGATAGCCTATGATCTTCTCTGTCTCAAAATCATCGCCGCATTTCTCTCTCAGCAATAGAGGGATGTCCTTTTTAGATATGTTCATATTAACCATGATAATGTTTACTATATGTTGTACTCTTCCAACATTTTAATAATCGTTTCTGTGGGGAATTTCGACAGTCTAAGGGGATAGGAATTCCACGTGTCAGCATAGTCATACTCGTCTTTACTGGGTTTGCGTTCTAACAGGGAATATTCCTCCCACATGTGTCCAGTCTCACGAGTCCATACCTTTTGTCTGATACAGCAGTTCTCCAGTCCGCAAAGCAGTTCTTCACGACTGATACGCTCGCCTTTTTCGCCGACTCTCGATTTCATCAGAATGACATCCTCCAGATTCAGATACCTGATGTCGGCAGTTAGCCTTTCCTTCTCTCCAGGTGCCCATTTGTATTCAACCCAAATCGGTTCGCAGTCCATCCCAAGAGAACTGTCAAGGACACTCTTAACCTCGGTTTTTATCCGTTCATAGAAAGTCCTGGCACCTGATGTCGTCCTGGCACCGAACATTTCCATCCTAACCATCTCCAATTCCCTCTCTGTTAGCATGACTGTGTAGATCTGTTCTCCAGCGTATATCGGCTCTTTAGGGTGTGAAAGCCCTCGTCCCGACTCATGGGGATTTGTCAGGTAGCGGATGTGCAATTTCAACGGGTGCATCCTCAATGGCTTCATCAAATAATCCACCACAGCCTTCCAGTCGGGGAATCGCTCCGAACCAAAATGTATCCATTCACCCTTGAATTCACTGGTTCCGTTCTTACCACGGTCGTCAATCAGATAGTCACCCTCGACAAGGTCTTTACGGTGAGTGATAATCATTCGTTTGTGGAAAACATCATCAAGGTATCGGGTTACCCACGTCACCTTGTCTGACCAAGCAGAAGGGTTCTTCCAAGGAGCTGTGGAGAGGATAAACACATCATACTCTTCTGCCAGAATATGAACGGCCTCAATGGCTCCCGGCATTGGATCCATCTTGCCAAACAAGCCAGGAATCTCATCCAGCCGGTCCTTGTCGCCAGACCACCTTGCCCTATACTTGTTTTTGGTTTCTTCATCAATCCTGTCAAGTCCTGATTGGAAATCAACCAGCACATTGTCCATATCAAAGAACAATCGTTTCTTCATATTCCATTATGTTTCTTTGAGTATACTATCAATATTACCTATTAAACTAGTATTCGTCGTCATCAGATATTTTATCTGCAATTCCATATAATCTATCTAATTCGTTCTGGCAAGCATCAACTTTAGCATCATTCCCTTCTGATCCTGCAACTGACTTTTCATCTTCGATTTCTTCAATTCTTTTACCTAACCAGTACAATAAATCATCTTTTGCTTCACGAAGTTCTTTTTCATGCTGTTTTACCTGTACTCTATTCATTTTACCTGTAAACATCTCCTCTAATCTTTGGTAATTATTATAACACTTCGTGAATTGCATTTCTGCATCAGTTTTGTTTATGAGGGAGGATTCCTGCTCTTCGACTTCGCTCTCCTCGACTACTGTTTCTGTTACGATTGGAGCATCCTCTGTATATATCTGCTCTTTCTTACTACTATTAGCACATGATAAAACCAGCATTGACACCATCGAAATAATTACAAAATTCATTTTTCTTCTCATATTTATTTACCCATAATCCGTGTCGGGCGCAACTTCTATGTTATTAAACCTTTTGTATATTTATTTCATTAATATTAAAAATATGGTAACGGCCTCAATTTAGAGAAAAACGTCACTCATCGAAACAAGTGAAATGGTAAGCTATTCTTTCGAAAACAATTTCATGACATATTCGATAGCCTTACCAATGGCATAAGTAATTCCAATACCCAATAGGAAAGAGCACCAAGCAATCATGGTTTTACCAGGATAGTTTCTCATATGACTATAAGCGTCACTTATTACCAGATAGAGTATGGGAAATACCACAATCATGAGTAGCAGGTTGATCTTTGCTATTGTTGTAGCATTTTTTCGGTATTCTGGATCTGCACCAGTTGCTATAGCACCAATAGGAAGACAAAATACTAAGCCAATGGCTATAGCATACCCAACTCGGTTAGCGGTATCCCCCCAACTATATGAGAGATATGCAATAACCGCAGATATTGCAAATGCTGCAATTTCAATTAATGTACTTTTTTTCATTTCTTATACCCTTCTTCGTGTCGGGCGCAACTTCTGATTTTTATTATATCTATATCTAGATGGCAACCACTTCACCCACGGTCAATCCGCCAAGAGGTGCAAAGTCGGCGGCGCATCACCATAGCTTTTCCAAATGTCCAAGTCATAACACTTGGCACAGATGCTCAGAATGAGCGTCAATCCCACAGAAGTTTTTTTTGTTGTTTTTGTCTTCATCAAATGAACTTCCGAAAGTTAACTATTTTATTTTTCCGTTTCTATCAATCACATGCTCATTCCCTTCATCGTCCATGACTACAGCCAAGCCATCAGAGAAAGCCTTGGCATCTTTCCATTTGCATGGAATTACCAACTTTCCTGATTTGTCGATATAGCCATATTTCAATTCATCATCTTGAACTTCGACGACGCCCTCTTCATCAAAGAAAGTGCCCATATTATTCCATTTACAAGGAATTACAATTTTACCCGTCTTATCAACGGCTCCCCATTTCCCGTTACCATCCTGAACTAAACATAAATCATCCTGGAAAAGACCAATAAGGGTCAATTGGCACGGGATTAACCAATTACCCATCGTGTCCATCAAGCCCCATTTATCATTGTCATCTTTAACTTGTAGGATAGTACCCATATCATCGAAATAGCAGACATAACGCCATTTAATGGGAGTAATCATCTTTCCTGTCTTGTCAACGACACCATATTTTTCATTGTCGTCTTGGATAATAGATAAACCATTCCTATCGAACAATGTATATTCTTTCAATGTGCACGGAATGATTAATTTTCCAGTCTTGTCAATGAACCCGTATTTATCATTGTCATCCTGGACTTGGGCAATCCCCTCATTGAACGGCCATGTCCCTTTCCATTTATAGGGAATAACTAAACTACCTGTCTTGTCGATAAACCCGCATTTATCATTGTCATCCATAACAGGAGCCAAGCCCTCACTAAAAGTACCGGTCCCTTTCCATTTGGACGGAATAACCATTTTCCCGGTCTTGCCAATAAACCCGCATTTATCATTGTCATCCATAACTGGAGCCAAGCCCTCACTAAAAGAACCAGCCCCTTTCCATTTGCATGGAATAACCATTCCCCCGGTCTTGTCAATAAATCCACATTTACCATCCTCATCCACTACAACAGCCAAGCCCTCAGTAAAAGGTCTGGCTCCTTTCCATTTACAGGGAATGACGATATTTCCGGACTTATCAATAAACCCATATTTATTATTGTCATCTGCAACTACTGCAAGACCTTCTTTATCGAAGGGACCCAGATCCTTCCATTTAATCGGAGTGACAACCTTGCCTGTCTTGTCAATGAACCCAAATGTCTTCTCATCTTCATCTCGAAGATAGGCATAATCTTCACCATTAAAGAAGATGTATTGATCTGGCATTTTACAGGGAACGACCATCATTCCAGTTTTGTCGATGATTCCCCATTTATTATTGTCATCTTGGACTATTGCTCCTCCCTTGAAAGGATAAGCATCTTTCCATTTGCATGGAACAACTATCTTTCCTGTTTTGTCCATGCCGCCCCATTTCATATTTACATCTCGTGCAATAATTAAGCCTTCGGTGTTAGAAAAGATATAATCCCATTTGCATGGGATGACCACATTACCAGTCTTGTCAACGAATCCCCATTTATCAGAATCATCTTTTACCATAGAAATCCCTTCTTGGAAATCTTCTATGTATTCCCATTTGCATGGAACAACTATCTTTCCTGTTTTGTCCATGCCGCCCCATTTTTTATTATCATCTTGCACTATTGCAATTCCCTCATGGAAATCCCTAACTTTATTCCATTCGCACGGAACAACGACTTTACCAGCTTCATCAATGAAGCCATATTTCCAATTGTCGTTTCTGACTAATGCCAAGCCTTCAACATAATCGCCCTTTTTTGTCCATTGTGCTATACTACAAATCGGCATAAGTAGGGATATGATTACTAATAACAGTTTTATTCGTTTCATCGTTTTCTATTTTGTTTTAGGATATCTGCAAATGGTCTTTAGGGGACTAAACGCTCTATCTATGGTTCATCAGAAAGGATTAACTATTGTATGGTCTTTTTGGACCTTTTCCAATATCTCCTGGTAAAAGACTATAGCTTTACATATAAACAATTCATAATACTTCAGATTATAATTAAACAATACAATTACTATTAATCCTCATAATTCTTATCGAAATACTTCACTAAAAACCTGATTCCGAATATTATCAAGGCCGGAACGAATAGTGCACAATAGGCACGAATAGCAGGATGCTGCACTAAAAAGCGGTCAGTATAGAAGTCCCAACCCACATAAAATAGCACAGGATATAACACACTGGCCAAAGTCATGATCTTATCAGACACAGGAGCATTCTTTCTATACTCCTCATTGCAGGCAGTCAGGAGGTTTCCTACAGCCAATGCCCACACTATCCCAATACATGCAGCATAAAACAACTTACCTATCAGGAAGTCGTACTCATAGTTAGTAAAACCGAAGAAACCGGCAATAATGAAAGCCAAAGCAGCTCCGCCGAGAATAATCATTCCTCCTTTGTTGTCTTGAATATAAGGCTCTTTACTCATACAAACTAATTTTTAAGGTTATAACATATTTTTTAAAAATCTCATTTTTCCCTATGTTCTCTTTTCTTTTTACGTGGTGCCGTTTTCTTCGGATTTAACATTTTCTTTGCAGCAAACCTTCCTTGAAAAAGAATCTCTTCTGATTCTTCCAAAGAAAAATCAAACGTATTCAAATTATCTCGATTTAATTCTGGTCGAATACGTATTACACCTTTCAAATTGCGATTGGCTTCAAGCTTATCAGCATCAGGTCGAGTCATCAGCCAATTAGAAAGCCATTGAAAATCTGCCAAATCTTCAACACACGCGAACTTGGGGAACAGTGAACGTATCATGTCGAGAGCCTCTATGGGCATATTGGGCTTACTGATATAATTCCTCATATTCAAATCTACAGCAATAATCTTTTGTGCACCCATGGATTTAACAACATCAACAGGATAGTTGTTCATCAATCCGCCATCAACTAATCGCATTCCATTAATCTCTACCGGTGCATACCCAGCAAGATTTCCTAAAACAGGAACAGGATATGTCATGGATGCTCGAATAGCTTTTGCCCAATCCACATCCTTCCACTTTCCGTTTCCGTCTATGCACTCTTCTTCAATGTTTGCTTTATCAACTATGCATGTTGCCATACAAGCAAACTTAATCTGCTTATTACGGCGACCATTTTTAAGGGCATGATTTAGTTTATATCTCAGTTGTTCCTCAAATTCGTCACCATTAACCAGGTCAACAAAGTACAAGTTGTTTTTCTCTGCCTTTGAATCGGTTTTTAGGACCCTTAACCAATCTTCTTCAAACCACATTTTTCTGATTTCCTTTCCAGAATAACCTGCAGCATATAGACCACCAATAACGGCACCCATGCTCGAACCTGCAATATAGTCTATTTCCAAGTTCAGGGAATCAATTACTTCCAAAACACCAATTTCCGCAGCGCATTTGGCTCCACCACCACTGAGGGCTAACCCAGTCGGTATATGTCGTGGCTTGGGGGAGTTATTACACGATGACAAAGCTACTATGAGCAAGACAGCTATGAAGATAATCCTATTGTTCATAATAATGATATGATCATTTTCTAACGATTATTGAATCACAATCTGTTAATTACCATATACAAACTCAAAGGGGATATCACCTGTATTAATTTTCGGGAGTGCAATATTGCTAAGGCCGGGTATGTTTTCTGCTGGGCTTGCTAACTCTCGACTGAAATTAATGACAAAAGTAATTCTATCCTCTTGATGCACCGTTGCCCAGAAAATTCTATCATCGTATGGATGCAAGTTACCAACTTTTCCTCTAAATGAGTGTTTCCCTTCGATTTTCACAGTATGTTCATCGTCTTGACTAACAACTATGTCATGAATACTATTGGCAACATACTTTCCTTTCAGTTTATTATCATAGTGTTTCTGACAGAAGGCATCAAGTAATGCCATATAAAAATCATCATCCATTTCCGGTTCATCATCTTCAACGATTTCAACAGGGTCATCATCAGTCTGAACTATCCCTTCTTCAGAACTGCCACTAAACCTACACGCTGTTAAAAGCATACAGGATGCCAACAAGAATAATAAACTACTTTTTTTCATAATAATATCGTATTGCAACATAAGCATTGCAAATATAAAAAAATATTTCTTTTCTTCCAAATTTTTTCGAAGAAAAGTTAATATCATCTATTTTACCTCTTACAATAACCCTTTTACACTTGGTATCTATTCCAGATTATATTTTACTTTCTCTTCCTCCGTTAGTGGGCGATCTTTGAAACGCTCTACAGTTTCGTCTATGAGTTCTTGGAGCGGAGGGAAGTCCCAGATGTATATGCTTTTCTTTCTATATGCAAGGATTTTTCTTCCATTGGCACTAAATGACAAGGAACTATAAGGAGAGGAATAACTATTCCATGAGAAAGACTTTTGACCTGTTTGTACATCCCAAACAATGACGTTTTTGTCTGTCCCAGTGGATATCAGACATTTCCCATCAGGACTAAATGAAAGAGAATTTACGCCAATGAGATGCCCTCGGAATGTTTTGACATTGTTTCCCGTCAAAACATCCCATAATATGATGGTTCCATCCTCAGAAGCAGATGCGGCATAGTTCCCTTCAGGACTAAAGGCAACATCTCTCACACTACTGGAATGACCAATCAATACCATCAAGCTGGTATATGTTTCTACATCCCACAATCTCACTGTATTATCAAGAGATACAGACGCTATGATTTTACCATTAGGGCTATAACATGATTTGATTACTGTATTCTTATGACCCTTTAAAACACTTACTATTTCCCCCGTATTCACATCCCATACATACACAAAAGAACCTGACGCAGATACTACATGCCTCCCATCAGGACTGAAACGAGCAGAATAAACCCAATCCGGACTTCCGCTCAACGTCTTTTTTAAGCGTTTCCTACTTGTATCCCATATTCTTATTGTTTGTTTGAAATATGACGCAAATACAAGAAATTGTCCGTCCGGACTAAAAGAGACTGATCTGACATCATCCTTTTCTTTATCAATAGTGTAGAGCGTTTTACCGCTTTTAGCATCCAGCACCCGAACACCTTTGTCTCCCATCGCAACAGCAACAGTATCGCCTGACGGACTAAATGTCACGTCATAGATTAAATCATCCAGTTTATAAGTCTTGCCATCGGGGACGACCAGCAAGTCCTGGAGCCAACCATCATTGTCTGGGGAGCATAATGCAAGAAAATTGTTATCGGGAGATAATGCGGCACCGGCAAATATTTTTGGTGTCCTTTGGGTTGCTAATTCACCATCAGTGCTCATCAACTCTTTTCCATTTTCAGAATTCCAGATCGTAATGCCTTTATCCAAAGATACGCCAAGGATGGCTTTCCCATCCATCATAAAGGCAGAAAAAATCATCATCTGCGGGTGCTTGTTTTTTAAGACAAACAGATTCTCTCCTGTTATAGCATCCCAGACTCTCACAGTACTGTCTAACGAGGCATAAACAATTTTACTACCGTCCTGACTACAATTAAAAGACAGTATTATATTATCAGAGCCGCCTTTTTCCCCTCCCAATCGGTACAATTCTTTCCCGGTTTTTGAGTCCAAAGCGACAAGCGGATTCTTATCACTCATTGTATTAAATAAGATTTTTGTGCCATCAGGACTATATTGGATGTTCCAGGGAATAAAATCTTTGCTCTTATAAATCGGAATGATTTCACCTGTTGCAGAATCCCACGTACGGATTGTCAAATCAGTAGCAGTAGAAACGATTTGTTTTCCATCTGGACTAAAAGCTGCAGAAATACAGCGAGCGGGTATATGAATAGTTTCAAGTAGCTTTGCTGAATGAGAATTCCAGATTCTTATCGTACTGTCAGGAGAAGTCGTGACGACAACTTCCCCGTCTGGACTGAACGATGCAGATGACACATTCTTGGAATGACCTGTTAAGGTAGTAATCACCCTTCCTGTCTTTACATCCCATATTTTCGCGGTTCCGTCTTCAGAAGATGAAATTAAACGTTGATTGTCAGGACTGAAAGACATCGAGCCGATCCTTCCACTATGACCACGCAATTCAGTACTATTTCCCATCATCGCTTTCCTTAATGCCATCTCGGCCTCCAATGTGTACGGAAGATTTGGTGGTAATGCTTGTACTGCTAACAATCGCGCGAGATACGAATCACCTTCATCAACTAATGCCGAAGCTTTCTTGGCTATGTTTCTTGCTTTTTCCTCAAGATATTTTGGTTCCAATTCATTTGGCAATGTAACGGTATAATATAACACCTGATTGGGGGCAATCGTATCTGTTGTCAGATAATACTCCGCAGAAGCAGAACATTTTAAGAGATAGTTGCGATAACAGACACCCTCTTCCTCCAGATCCTTATTGACGTCAATATGAGTGTACCATAAATTATCATTAATCTTGATAATTGGCTCGTTAGGGTCCTCAGCTGTGCAAACTATACTCAGGTCTTCTATACTGCTATCAAAAAAGACAGTCGCTATACCATTCTTGGTAGAGCGATCCACTTTTGATTTGTCAGGACTTAAGGTAACCTGTAACGTCTGAGCCTGTAATCGTCCATAGCAAATGACCGACAAGCCTAAAAGCAAGGCGTATAAGATGCTACTTTGTTTCATATATTTTAAAGTCTTGGAGACGATACTTGTCCTGTTCCCTTTCAATATTGTCTTTGGGCTGCCAAGTCCTAACGTGTATGGTCGGCATCTTCTCAGAATGCTTGAAATCAATCATCAGAAACACGAATCCTGGCATCTGACTCTCCAAGTTATCCCCTCCCTTTTGATCTTTCCAAAGCTGGGTAAAGTTGACGCCATATATTTCCGGGTATTTTGCATGCTGCTTAACCCTCTTGCCTGCAATACTCAATTTGATGGAGACGTTAGAATCAAATATGGTTTTCAGTCTTTTGATGTACTGCTTACGATTTTCAACAATGGTATGGTAGGGGCGCGTCTTCTGAGTGGAAGGTATGATTTCTTTACTGCCTGTGGGCTTTAGTTTTTTGGTCTCGGTAATGATGAGCGCATCATCACTGAAGAAATTAGAGATATATTCTATCTCCTTTTTCTCGTAAGCAGCCTCGTATGTGGCAAGAAAATCCTCAATGAACGCACGTCTTCTTGCATCTTTTTGCTCAGCGGTCTCTTGCGCAGAAACCGACAAAGCAGTCCACATTATCAATATAAAAGAAAATACCTTTCTCATAGCAATTCTATTTTTGTATGTTTATAACAAGTCTGAGACCTGCTCCCTTTCTATTCACAAATGGAGCATCAAAGTATCTGGTAGTTGTCTTCATGTCGTAGAGATTGTCAATACGGAAATCTCCCCCACGAAGTACACGATTGGTTCCTTTGCTGGGTCCTTCAGGATTCACGCCTTTTTCTGGCGAATAAAGATCGAAGTAGTCGCTACACCATTCCATGACATTTCCCGTCATATCATATAGGTCTAACTCATTGTATCGCTTTCCACCAATTTCATGTGCAGAAGTCAGTTTCTCAAATGAGGTCCAGCCGACTTCCGTAGCATCATCGTTACCGGAAAAGATATAATGATGCGTCTTTGTTCCCCCTCTTGCAGCAAACTCCCATTGAGCCTCAGTAGGTAACGCGAATTGAAGGCCAGTAATTGCAGACAGTGTATCAGCGAACGCTTTCGCATCTTCCCATGAAAGCATGTCCATGGCCGTATTCTCACCATCAGCGATACATTTACCTTCTTTTGGCATAAAAGCGCTCCATTGTTTTTGAGTTACCTCATATTTGCAGATATAATAATTGTCCAAATCTACTTCATGAGGATTGACGCTAAGACTATCCTGTTCTGTCAAGTAGTCAGCCATTTCTTCCGTATTACCCATCATGAAAGTTCCTCCATCGACTAACACCATATCATCTAAGATAGATGTCAATGCATCTTCCTGAGATGACGAAAGACCTTTCAATTTAACATGCAATCCTAACCTGTCATAAGTGTAGGAATGCACCCGCTCAGCAATAATCGGGTAAAGAACAACAACCAGCGCAATTAATAAAACTGCACTTAAACCTATAGTTATTGCTTTTTTGTAATCCTTTTTGGGGGGGCGTTCACCTGCAGGCGGTGGGTCAATTATTTTTCCAATAGCTTGCGCCACGGCAGATACCAAATCATTAAATTTGGTTTTATAGTCAGGATATGCATCTATCCAATGCGTTTTATTAAGCATAACCCGGTTCTGACCTTTCATTGGCGTATTGTCAAGCCTGAAAGGTATAATTGTCTTCTGCTCTTCAAACGCAATGTTTAGTTCACCTTTTACCCACTGTGAGGAGGCAGCTGTTTCCGAAAAAATAACAACAACTACTTTACAGGATTTGATTGCCTCTTCAATAACATCTCCATAGTCTGAACCTGGGGGAATGTTACGAGGCGCCATCCAGCATCGTATTTCATTTTGCTCAAGTGCATGGCAAATGGCTTGTGCCGCCTTCATGTCTTGGCTGGAGTAGCTTATGAAAACATCATGATTCATCATTATGTATATAGTTTTCGGTTATTGGCTACAAAGATAATAACAAAATTTGAAAAAAAATGACGTATCAAATAAAAAAATCAAAAAAAACCGGAGGGTTACGGGAATATGATGTGGCGGGAAATATTATTCCACCAAATTATTGGGATGAGTTTTTGAGTTCGTAAGGTTTTGGGTTAGGAGTGTTTGACTTGTACTGAGACAAGTGGTTCTTCTGCAATTTAGTTGAACATATCATCTTCAACTAAATTGCAGAAGAACCACCTTATTCAGAAAATGACAATGTCAAGCACTTCACTTGCTGTAATCAGCTTCATGCTTTAACGTTCGGACAGCTCAGCAATCGTGAGAACATACGTCACTTGGTTGTTACTTAGGAGGCTTGAAGGATCACGAAACTATTGAATCCATTTTCCAACAAATTCAATCATCAACGCCACAGCAGCCTTTGTTCTTTCATTCGATATATTATTGAAATCTCTGGTCCCATACAAATGCCATAGTTCTGCAGATCTATAAATTTCCGGGTGTAGTTTAGGAACCTTCTGCCAAGCCCTGAATGGCGGGTAAGGGTCTTCATCTTTCAGTATAACTACGTCTTTAAAATAATACATATTATAATCCGAATTATAACCCTTAACAATTTTATATTTTGCAATATAATTCGTCAGAAAACCTTCAAAATCATATCGAACAATTATATCAGGATATAACTGTATGATTGAATAATCATTTATATCACTTGTCGGATGAGCATAAACCGCCAACATTTCCACGCCTTCATTCTCGAACCATTCAACACAATCATCCCAACTCCATCTTTGTGCGTTCGCTACAAAACAACTAAATAAAAAAACGCAGATTAAACACAATCTGTTCATTGTTTGATTCAACTTAATTTTTCTCATATCAATAAGTATTTTAGTTAATAAAAAAGTTCTATATTAAATTATCAAGCCAGGATCTTTCTGGTTTAAAGGACATACATAATTAAAAAAACTTGATAATCGCGATAACTATTTCACTAATTGTCTTTTTTACAATCCATTCGGAAGTATCGATAACGAGTGAAATGGTAACCTATTCTTTCGCAAACAATTTAATGACATATTCGATAACCTTACTAATGATATAAGTAATTCCAATACCGAAAATGAAAGAGCACCAGGCTATCATGGTTTTACCAGGATAGTTTTTCACCACACATACTACAACCCTCACTAAGCACCATCATAAACAGGCATAATACCACCATCATTGGTGGAAGAAAACTGCTAATAAATTTGTTTTTCATCATACACATAGACTTTCATCCAATACTCTTGTGATCTCCAACAAGAATGGTTATTAGTTTTTTAGTTATTGTACTACACACAAGAAAAGCGTGAGATCAAACTATACCGTAATCGCTTTCCCTATGTATATCTTTTCCCTTTTCATTTCCGTCATAGACGACTGATTCTGGGTTTAGACATTGCAAATATATATATAATTTTCATTTCTTCCAAATTTTTTCGAACAAAAGTTAAATTCATGTCACACTTTCTATGTCCGCATCCTTCTAGAGGTCAGTAGATAGTTGGCCCCACTCCCGAGGCCAGCATTGTTATTTCGCTCCATGCGCGTACATTCTTAATCATCAATAATGACTGATTAATTTCTAGCAATTTCTTTCAAAAAAAGACCGGTTATCGGTTATCAGTTATCAGTTATCGGTTATCAGTTATCGGTTATCAGTTATCAGTTATCGGTTATCAGTTATCGGTTATCAGTTATCGGTTATCAGTTATTAGTTCTTACTTCTCATTACTTCTCAGTAGATACACTTTTGGCCGTCCGTGTATTTCAGAGTCTTATGTTTCGTGTCTTCATCTGCCGCCTTTCGGGTCGATATCCGGCACCTTTCGGTGAGATTTCCGGCACCTGTTCTTCTTACCTCTTCCTTTTCGTAGCGAAGCGTTTCGTCTTCGTCTTACCTCTTCCTTCATTTGATTGATGCAAAGTTACGAAGATTGTTTTGCATCTCCAAAAAATAGGTAAAAAAACGTCTTTTTTCATGCAAAAAAGTTCGTAAAAAAACACGTAACAAACTTATATACAAGTATTTCAATATCTACCGTCGCGTTTTACGACACTGGTTCGAGAACACAGAAGGGCCGGTTCCGCTGTGCACTAGGTTGACTCCCTGAAATGGGGACTCATCGATTCGAAACAAGTAGGGTATCCAGTGTGCACCCGCTGAACAAGCATGTTGACGAAGAGGA
>JAEEGL016415070.1_pt1 | contig 16662 bp, 12 predicted proteins | sample 9134231 | NCBI WGS metagenome assembly JAEEGL01 (sample SAMN16246548, study PRJNA631951) | gut metagenome | biome: gut microbiome; feature: rumen; material: fiber-attached | host: Bos | place: Iran: Karaj | collected 2018-10 | reverse complement strand
ACTATTAAAGGAAGTATCCTATAACATTATCGGAGGAGTAATGGAAGTACACACAGTGCTCGGTTGTGGCTTTACAGAGCCTGTTTATCAAGAGGCTTTGGAACTTGAATTCCAATTGCGCAACATTCCGTATGTACGTGAAAAGAAATTCCAAATAACTTATAAAGGCCGACTTTTGGACAAAGATTTTCGGCCTGATTTTGTTTGTTACGATGAAATCATCGTTGAATTGAAAGCGGTTTCGGATTTTACCGATGAGCATTACGCCCAAGTTTACAATTACTTGAAAGCCTGCGAAATGGACTTAGGTCTGCTTATCAACTTCGGCAAAAAGTCTTTGGAACATAAACGAATCCCTTGCACCCAAAAATGGTAGCAGAACGGCAAATTATGTAACAACGGCAAATTAGACGAATTCTGCGAATTTGGTTTTGTGATGAATGCGATTCGCCTAATTTGAATAATTCGCCGTTGAAAGAAATCAAACCGTTCCTTAGCCAACGCTACATCCCGGCGCGACCAAGTCGCTAGGCGTCAGCAGCACAAGGCGACCATCCTTGTCCTCAGCAGAAAGAATCATACCCTCGCTGACCACACCCTTCAGCTTGCGCGGCTCGAAGTTGGCAACGAAACAGACCTGCTTGCCAACGAGCTTCTCAGGCTCGGTGTAATACTTGGCGATGCCGCTGACTATGGTGCGTTTCTGCATACCGTCGTCGATGAGGAATTGTAGCAACTTGTCGGCCTTCGGCACCTTCTGGCACTCAAGGACGGTACCCACACGGACATCCACCTTCATATAGTCGTCGAAACTGACCACGGGTTTTACCGCAGCGGGTTTCCAAGCATTCAGCTGATTAGCCTTCTTGGTGTCCTCTAATTTTTGCAACTGTGCAGCCACCACACTGTCCTCGACCTTCTCGAACAACAGCTCGGGCTGGTTGATGAGATGGCCTTCAGGCAGCAAGACAGTGTTCTCGGCATCGTTCCAGCCCTTCACTTCGAGGCCAATCATCTGCTGAAGCTTCTTTGCGCTGAACGGCAGGAAAGGCTCGCTGAGGATAGCCAAGTGCGCCACAATCTGCAACGACAAAGCCATCACGGTCTTCACACGCTCGGGGTCGGTTTTGATTTGCTTCCAAGGCTCGTTATCGGTGAGGTATTTGTTACCGAGGCGGGCCAAGTTCATCAGCTCTGACAAAGCTTCGCGGAACTTGTAGGTATCCAACAGATGACCGATTTTGGCAGGATAAGCGTTCATCTCTTCGATGACGGCTTTGTCGGTGTCGTTGAGGTCGCCTAAAGCAGGCACGGCACCTTCATAATACTTATGCGTCAACACCAAGGTACGATTGACGAAGTTACCGAAGATGGCTAACAGCTCGTTGTTGTTGCGGTCCTGATAGTCCTTCCAAGTGAAGTTGTTGTCCTTAGTCTCGGGAGCGTTTGCGGTCAAAACGTAACGCAGCACATCCTGCTTGCCCGGGAACTCCTCAAGGTATTCGTGTAGCCACACGGCCCAGTTGCGCGAAGTCGAGATCTTGTCGTTCTCGAGATTGAGGAACTCGTTGGCGGGCACATTGTCAGGCATAATATAGTCGCCGTAGGCTTTCATCATACAGGGGAAGATGATGCAGTGGAACACGATATTGTCCTTGCCGATGAAATGCACCAGCTTGGTCTCGGGGTCTTTCCACCACTTCTCCCAGTCGTCGCCGCGTTGTTCGCAGATCTCCTTGGTGTTGGAGATGTAGCCGATGGGCGCGTCAAACCAGACGTAAAGCACTTTGCCTTCGGCACCCTCAATCGGGACGGGAACGCCCCAATCCAAGTCACGGGTGACGGCACGAGGCTGCAAGCCGCCGTCGAGCCAGCTCTTCACCTGACCGTAGACATTCGACTTCCACTCCTTGTGGCCTTCGAGGATCCATTCACGGAGCCAAGGCTCGTATTGGTCGAGAGGCAGATACCAATGTTTGGTCGGCTTCTTCACCAAGGCCGCGCCGCTGAGTTGCGAATGCGGATTGATGAGTTCGTCAGGACTCAATGAGCTGCCGCATTTTTCGCATTGGTCGCCGTAGGCTCCTTCAGCACCACATTTCGGACAGGTGCCAACGATATATCTGTCACTCAAGAACTTCTGACGTTCGGGGTCAAAATATTGTTCGGTCTCCTTCTCAATAAACTTACCCTCGTCGTAGAGTTTTTTGAAGAACTCTTGGGCCGTAACGCGGTGCATTTTAGAAGAAGTGCGTGAGTAAATATCGTAACTGATACCCAACTCCTCGAATGATTTTTTTATGATTTCGTGGTAACGGTCCACAATATCCTGAGGCGTAACGCCCTCTTTTTCAGCTTTGATGGTAATCGGAACACCGTGCTCGTCGGAACCACCGACAAACAGAACGTCCTCGCCGCGCATTCGCAGATATCGGACATAAGTGTCGGCGGGAATATAGACACCGGCTAAGTGACCGATGTGGACGGGGCCATTGGCATAGGGCAAAGCCGTAGTTACGGTGTAACGCTTAAAGTGTTTGTTCGTTGATTCCATAGTGTTATTGTATTTGAAAAACGGGTGCAAAGGTAAAGATATTTGTTGATTTTTGAATTGTTTATTTGTTGAATTGTTGATGGGAAAGCCGAAAATACGGTATTTTTGTAGGCTGAAACCTGCATTTGATAGATGGGCATAAGTATACATATTGGACGCGAGACCGCGAGATTACGGGACATTGGCTTGTCTCGAAGTCCCGATGTCGCGTGTTCCGAAGTCAAAAGATTAGCAGTTTAATTTTGAACAGTTACTCAAATGAGAAAAAAAGACCTCATTTTGTTGGCTATCTTACTAATAACGGCCAACGCTTTTGCCCAAATCACGGGCAAATTTGGAACCTACTACGATCAGCGTGAGCTGCTGTTTGAGGCTATGCCAACCTCCGAAAACGACATCATCTTCCTCGGCAACAGCATCACCGACGGAGGCGAATGGTGCGAACTATTCGAAAACCCCAATTGCAAGAACCGAGGCATCAGCGGCGACATTGTGGCAGGTGTGCTCAACAGGCTTGAGACCATCACCAAGGGACAGCCTGCTATGATTTTCCTGATGATTGGCACCAACGATATGAACCACGGCATCAATAACGACAGCATCGCACTCGGTGTGCGCGAGGTGGTGCAACGCATCAAACGGGAATCGCCACATACCCATATCATCGTGCAGAGCATCCTACCCACCAACGATTGTTATGGCCTCTTCACGGACCACACCAAACGTTGGCAGGATGTGGCTGTCATCAACAATATGATCAAGACTATGACGGAAGAAGAGAATGTCACTTATCTTGATTTATACAACCATTTTGCCACCGAAGAAGGCAAGATGGATCCGAAATACAGCAACGATGGCTTGCACCTTAACGCATTGGGATACCAACTCTGGAAAGAGATTGTAGATGACGAAATTGGCACGTTGCCTCAACCCGTGCGAAAGAGCAAAATGCCGATTTGGCTCAACCTCTCGGCTGGCGGCAACATTGCAGACTGCTACGACAATGGAACTTTGCCCTTTCGTTATTTAGGAATAGGAGGCAACCTATGTCTTGGAATCACTTTTGAATGGCGACGCTGCCACATCCAAAACGAGACGCGACTATTTTACAATATATTGAAAATCAACGGATATTCTATCGACATAGACAACAAGACAGAATTTCTTTACCGTTTTTATGACAGCGAGCGCAACCATTTGCACCTATGGATGGGGGGATCTCTCCAAAGTTATTATAACAACAAGGAGATACCTGCAATGATGAATGCTTCATCAGGTAGAACCGTTTTTGAGAACCTCTGCGCCGAGGCGGTGTTGAGTTATGACTTTGCCTTCATTCATGGTGGCAGCCATAATTTGCTAACCGCCTACGGCAAACTGACGCTACCTTTGGCTGGCTTGGCGATACGTCCTGGCTATGCCTATGTAGACAACTACACCAGCAACATCTATGAATCCAGCACCATTATGAAGGATTACAAGGTCTTTTGCAAGTTTTTCCCTGGCATTGAAACAAATACTGGATTGTATTTCAATCTTTTGAATGGCAATCGCATTGGATTATCCTATCGTTGGAACTACCTCTCAACAGGCAAAAAGGGCAACTACCGTTTTGACAATGCTTTACATTCCATCTACCTTAGCTTTATGTTTAACATTAATTGATGAAAGTCATGAGAAAAAAGCATTTTCCTATACTCTGTTTATCAATTCTCTTTTTTGCGTCCTGCGAACGTGCTTTTATGGAACAGGACGAGCCTAAAGATCCCATCAGTGTGTTCGATTATCTATGGAACAAAGTGGACCAGCAGTATGCCTTTTTCGATGTGAAAGGTGTGGACTGGGACTCAGTGCGTGAAATATACCGACCAAAAGTATATGATGATATGGATAAAGAGAGCCTTTTCCATATTTGCGCCGCGATGCTCAACACCCTGCAAGATGGCCATACCAACTTGTTTTCTAGTTTTGACGTCTCACGCAACGACTCGGTGTACTATAGGATGATTGCCCATAAAAACATAGATGAAAAAGTAGTAATACTCAACTATTTAACACTAAACCATCATTCCACTGGTGCGTTTTCCCACAATGCCATCCGCAACGGGAAAGTGGCCTATGTACGCTATGACTCATTTGAGAACACCATCAGCGAGGCTGTTTTGAAAAACATCGTGAACCGTTACAAAGACTGCCAAGGTATGATTATCGACCTGCGACAGAACAGTGGCGGCAGCATAAACAACATCCGCATCTTGCTCAGCATCTTCGACAACCACAAACAGCCATTGTATGCCACACAAATCAAATCAGGGAAAGAGCATGATGCATTCACAGAGCTTGAAACCGTTTGTGCCACGGACACTTGTATTTTGGAAACGCCATACAACAAACCTGTTGCAGTATTGATTGACCGAGGCTCATACAGCGCAACTTCGTTCTTTGCCCTCTGCACGATGGGCTATCCTAACATTCGCTTGTTTGGTGACTACAGCGGCGGTGGACTCGGACTTCCCAACGGAGGTGCCCTACCCAATGGCTGGGTATATCGTTTCAGTATCACACGCACCATCGCTATCGACGGCCACAACTACGAAAATGGCGTACCACCCACCGAACGAGTCATCCTCGACCCCACCTGCGTTGCCCAAGGCATCGACAATGTGATTGAAGCTGCAGCGGACTGGATTCTTAATTAAGTAAATTGGCATAATTAGTCAACATATTCGGACAATGACAGAATACTGTACATTAATTTCGAACGATTACTTGTCCATATCTATTATACATTATACATAGTTGTTTAGTTGACCTAAGACGAACGAATACCTCACAACCAAACAATTTTCCATAAAACAGCAATAAAAGAGAAATCCAGCCGTTAAACCGTCAAATCGATATATTGGAATTTGTTCTATGAAACTTCATTTTTCTTGCCGATGGCTCATCATCGGCTTCGTGTTGGCTTGTTTACCAACACACGCACAGAAACACACCATCAGCGGTTATGTGATGGATGCCGCCAGCAAGGAAACCCTCATCGGGGCGACTGTTTTCGACAAAAACTCAGGCAAGGGCTGCGCTACCAACAACTACGGATTCTACACCCTCACCTTGAACCAAGGCGAAGTGGATTTGCAGGTTTCCTACGTGGGCTATGTGCAACAAGACAAGCCCCTCAGCCTGAAGGAAAACCTGAACCTCAACTTTATGCTCGAAACCAACACCACTTTGGACGAAGTGGTGATTGAAGGCACCCGCGCCACGGTGAGTGCCCGAAGCCCACAAATGAGCGTGGTGGAACTGCCCGTGCAACAAATCAAGAGCATCCCAACACTTTTTGGCGAAACCGATGTACTGAAAGCCATCCAGTTGCTGCCTGGCGTACAGAATGGCTCGGAAGGTTCGGCGGGTATGTATGTGCGCGGCGGCGGCCCTGACGAGAATTTGTTGCTGCTTGACGGCGTCCCCGTCTACAATGTCAACCATATGCTCGGCTTCTTCTCCGTCTTCAACCCTGACGCTTTGAAGAATGTCACCTTGTATAAAGGAAGCTTTCCTGCGCATTTTGGTGGCCGCCTCTCATCGGTGGTCGACATTCGTATGAAGGAAGGCGATATGCAAAAGTACCACGGCAACGCCAGCATCGGCCTGATTTCCTCAAAGTTGAACTTTGAAGGCCCGATTGTGAAAGATAAATTGTCGTTCAACCTGTCATACCGCCGTACCTACGGCGACCTGCTCATCAAGCCCGCCCTATGGATTGCTTCGTGGAGCACACCTGAAATCAGCAAGCTGAGCGTAGGTTATTATTTCTACGACTTCAACGCCAAACTCAACTGGAAGATTTCGGACAAGGACCGACTTTATCTGAGTTTCTACACGGGCGATGATGCCATCTATTTCGGTGTGAAAAACAAGGACTTCGTGTCGGACAGCACACAATACACGCATCGTATCAAGTTGAACTGGAAATGGGGCAACAAAGTGGCCGCCTTGCGCTGGAATCATGTCGTTTCGCAAAAGCTTTTCATGGACGCTTCTGTCAATTATACGCAATACCGCCACAACCTCGGTATGGACTTGATTGAGGAGGACACCTATCTCCCGACCAACACCTTGATGAAAAACGATTTCAATATGGTCTATAAATCGGGCATCAACGACCTGACGGCCAAAGTCGATTTCGATTACTCACCTTTGCCCAATCACGAAATCCGTTTTGGTGGCAACTACACCTACCACTTATTCCGCCCCGAGGTGCAGTCGATGAAATATGCACAAGACAACTTCGCCGTCGACACCGTTATAGGTTCTTCCAACATTTACGCCCACGAAACCGCCATTTATGCCGAGGACAACATAACCTTGGGCGACATCTTCCGCGTGAATTTGGGCGCACATTATTCGACCTTCACTGTTGAAAGCAAGACCTATCAAAGTGTGCAGCCACGTTTGAGCACCAGTGTGATGCTGGCCTCCAATTTCTCGCTCAAGGCGGGCTATGCCTATATGACACAATACGTTCACCTGCTTTCGAACAGCAGCCTCAGCCTGCCCACTGACCTTTGGGTTCCGGTCACGGCGAAAATCGTCCCAATGAACGCTCACCAATGGTCGGCCGGAGCATTCTATGAGTTGCCGCGCCTGTTCGATATCTCGCTTGAAGGCTACTACAAGACCATGGACAACTTGCTGGAATATAAGGATGGTGCTTCGTTTTTCGGCTCCTCGGAGCGTTGGGACGAGAAAGTTTGTATGGGCAAAGGCTGGGCCTACGGTGTGGAGTTTCTCGTGCAACGCAGCTTTGGCAAGACCACGGGCTGGATTGGCTACACTTGGGCACACTCGAAGCGGCAGTTTGACCGTGAAGGCATGGTTATCAACAATGGAAAAGTTTTTCCAGCCAAATATGACCGCCGTCACGACATCAGCATTACTGTGCAGCACAAGTTCAGCGACCGATTCGATCTCAGTGGCACTTGGGTCTTCAGCAGCGGCAATTGCGGCACCCTCGGCACGCAGCTTTATGAAGGTTTCCATAACGAATGGGGGGTGCCGACCATACAAGCCTTGGAACGCAACAACTTTCGCTTGGGCAACTACCACCGCCTCGACTTAGGTGCCAATTTCCACATTCCTTTTGAATATGGAACTAGCACCATCAATGTCAGCGTGTACAATATCTATAACCACAACAATCCCTTCCTCGTTTATTCGGATTATGTTTACGATGAAGCTACACTACAGCCCGAAAAAAAGCTGATGCAAGTCAGTATTTTCCCCATCATTCCTTCAGTCAGTTTCAGTTATAAGTTTTAGGCCATGAAAAACACTATCTTAATTCTTATCGCAACCTCATTACTACTCACCTCTTGCGAAAAGGAAATCGAGTTCAAGGGCGAACAAACGGGTTCCAGATTGGTCGTCAACAGCATTGTGGAAACGGGACAACCCGTCAAAGCACGTATCAGCAAGAGTGTCTTTTTCTTGGATAATGAGCAGAACACAGATGCACCCGCCGACCTTGTGGCAACGCTTTATGTGAACGGCAACCTGATAGGCCAAATGACGCCAAAAACCGATACCGTTTGGGATCCTGTTTATTATTGGACTTTGGAACCCAGCTATTACCTATGGGAGACCTACAAATATCCCTACATCCCTGCTGTGGGTGACGTGGTAAAAATCACGGCTTCCGCCAATGGTTTCGACGATGTGGTCGGCTCAACGGATGCACTGCCCGACTTCCCGAATTGCCGAATCAAGGACATTCGGTTGACGGAGAGCGAGTCGTGGCCAGTTTCAGACGATCCAATCGATACCTTGGATTGGCATCATAACGACACCTACGAATTGTCTCTTGAAATCACGGATTTGCATCCTGGCACGACCAACTTCTACAGACTAAGTATCGACGAAAGCCATCATTTCTTTGAAGGCTACGACCCTTATCAGAACTTTTGCACCGCATTTATAAAAGAATACTCCGACCCGATTTTTGGGACATCTTCGCTCACAAGCGTCGACCTGATTGAGTACCAGATGGACGAACCTAACGGCACCTTCACCGACCAGCTTTTCGACGGACGAACCTACACTATCAAGTTGCCCATCTGTTTCCATTACACCAAAAACGGCGACTTCGAACCAGGCCCTTGCCGCGTGGCGGTCTATGTGGAACACCTCACCAAGGACTATTACAAATACCTGAACACCTGCCAGCAAGGCGATGAGGTCGACCAATTTTTTGCCGAACCCATTCAGACGCATACCAACGTAAACGGTGGCTACGGCATCGTGGGCGGAAGAACAATGGATACCTTGTGGTTTGCCTTGGAGTTGTCGGAATAAAACATGTAGGGCTGTCACATGTGGCAGCCCTACAAGGATTCGCAAAAAATCAAATTATTTCACCGTCGCAGCCCATCGCTCGATGTCGGCCTTGTTGATGCTGTTGAGCAACTTGCCTTCGCCAAACTTGTAGTTCGGATAGGCGGTTTGCAGGTCTTCACAAGCCTTCTTGATGTTGCTACCGCCCGAGGTGGCGAAAGGCACGATGGTCTTGCCCGTGAAATCGTTGGCCTCGATAAAGGTGTTGATGATGGTCGGGGCGGTGTACCACCAGATGGGGAAGCCCACATAGACCACCTCATATTGGTCGAGGTTCTCAACCTTGCCGCCATCCTTAATGGCTGGACGCGAGTTCTTGTCGTTCATCTCAATAGTCGAGCGTGATTGTTTGTCGCGCCAATCAAGGTCGGCATCAGTGTAGAGCTGTTCAGGGGTGATTTCAAAAAGGTCGGCACCGATGATGTCGGCCACTTGTTTTGCGGCATTGCGGGTGACACCCGAAGCCGAGAAGTAGGTAACTAATGCTTTCATGTTTGTTTCTTGTTGGGTTTGTTCAGTTTCGGTCGCTGAGCCCTGCGCTTGTTGAAGGGCGTCATTTTGTTCCGTTTTCTTGTTTTGGGCGTTGCTGCAGCCGACGAGTGCTGCGAGCACCATGATGAATGCAAATTTCTTCATTGTTGATAACATTTTTGATATTAATTGAAGTTGCAAAATTAATAAAATTGGAATTGCGAACGGTTTTTTTGTAATTTTGCGGTTGGATTGCCAAAGAAAATGCAATTCCACCTCATACCAATCCCACAATTAAACAATTAAACAACCAACAATTAAACATATCTATTATGGACTTAACCAACATCTTAGGCACGCTTACAGGCAATGATGCCATCGGTGCCATTTCACAAAACCTCAAGATTGACCAAAATCAAGTGTCATCTGTTATCACCAACGCATTGCCCTCACTGCTGGGTGCCATGCAAAAGAATGCTTCCACACCTGGCGGTGCCGAGGCCTTGGCCAAAGCTCTTGGCGACCATGCAGGCAACGCAGGCAATATCATCAACAACCTTAAAGGTGCCGACCTTGTCGATGGCTCCAAAATTCTGGGTCATATCTTTGGTGGCGACCTGTCATCCGTATTAAGTGGCATCTCCAAGCAAACGGGAGTGTCTTCTAACGCAGTAGGCAACATCCTTTCATCCATCGCTCCCAGCCTGCTCGCTCTCCTTGGCAAGCAGAACGGCAACTCTGGTGCAACTGGTTTGGGCGGCTTACTCGGTGCTCTCCTTGGTGGCGGCTCACAAAACCAAAGCACTGGCGGCCTTGGCAGTATCTTAGGTGGCTTAGGCAGCATCTTTGGGAAGTAGCAAACCCTATTTGAAAAGACGTTCTTCCACTGCACACCCACCTTGCAGATTTGACTAATACCTTGTAATTATGAAAAATGATTCATCATTATGCAAAAAAGCAGCATACGTTGTTTTATCCATTCTTTTTCTGGGAGTTATGGGGATTCAGCATCTGAATGCACAAGACATTTTCTCCGTAGGAGATTTTTATTATCAAATCAATGATGACGGTGTTTCTGCAACGCTTATCAGCCATATTGACGGCCCGGCAGCGACTGGTGAGTTAAGCATCCCGACAACCATCAGTTATAATGGAAACAACTATGCTGTGACAAGGATTGGAAAAAACGCATTCATTTCGTGCGGAAACCTAACAGGTCTCTTGACCATTCCAAATTCCGTGACCTGTCTTGGTGAAAACGCATTCTTGGGTTGCAGTGGATTGACAGAATTAGACTTGGGAGATGCCTTGGATACCATTGGGTCTGCGGCATTTTATGGCTGCAAAGGTTTGACCGGCTCCCTGACTATCCCCAATTCGGTAAAATCCATGGAAACTGCGGCATTTTATGGCTGCACTGGTTTTACCGGTGCACTGACTATCGGTAATGGTTTGGAACGTATCGAAAAGGCGGCGTTTTATAGGTGCAGCGGTTTTTCCAGTTTGGATCTCGGCGATGCAGTGACATCCATCGGCACTTCTGCCTTTTGGGGTTGCAAAGGTTTCTCAGGTTCCCTGACCATCCCAAATTCCGTGAGCAGTATTGAGCCTAATGCGTTCAACAACTGTAGCGGTTTTACAGACACATTAACTCTTGGAAACGCATTGCAAAGCATTGGTGGAATGGCATTCTATCATTGCAGCGGGTTTACTGAAGTCATTACTTTGGCCACAGAACCACCGGTATTCACATTTGAAGATGTGTTTGAAGGATTCAACTGCACAACGCTCACCGTACCTTGTCACTGCATCCCTGCATACCAAAACTCGGATTGGAATGGCTATTTCACCACAATCATCGACGATTGCAATAATGTACCGGAACTTGATGAAAACATGGCAGCCGTTTATCCCAATCCGACCAGCGGAACAATTCAAATTGAGGCTGAAAATATCGAAGCCATCAGCATATACAATATGTTGGGTGAAAAGTTGATTGAAACTTCAACAAGTGGAAACAACTTCGAGTATGATTTTAGTCCTCATAAGGTAGGCATTTATATTGTCAAAATCCAAACTAAGAAAGGGATTTTGACAAAACGGGTTATGGTAAAAGACAAATGAAAAAAGGCGGCTAAGCCGCCTTTTTTCATTCTACTATTGTCATCTCGTCAATCAAATGTCCCGCTCCTGCGAATTTGTCGATGATGAAGAGCACATAGCGGATGTCGACGCTGATGTTGCGGCAGATGTCAGGGTCGTAGATGAGGTCGCTCATCGTGCCTTCCCAACAACGGTCGAAGTTGAGGCCGAGGAGCTGGCCTTCGGCGTTTAAAATGGGGCTGCCTGAGTTGCCTCCCGTGGTGTGTACGCTTGCAGTGAAAGCCACATGCATGGTGCCGTCCTTGTCGGCATAACGGCCGTAGGCCTTATTATTATACAGCTGCTTCAGGCGCGGCTCCACCACATAGTCGTAGATGTCGGGGTTCTCCTTCTGCATAATGCCTTCGAGCGTAGTAAAGTGGCGGTAGGTCTTGCCGTCCTGAGGCTTGAAACCTTCCACTTTACCGTAAGTGACACGCAAAGTGAAGTTGGCATCGGGGAAGAGCCGTTTCTCGGGCTGCATCTCCATCTGGCCTTTCATGTAGATGCGGCGCAGACGGTCGTTGTCTTTGGTGATGCTTGAAATGTGGTCGTATACATTGTCGCGATAAAAACCGATCAAGCTCTGATAGACCTTCAACGCGGGGTCGTTGGCCAATTTCTTGGCATCCTTCAACTTGAAATTGTCCAGCAATGCATTCACTTTAGCCTCATCAGTAAACATCGACTTGTCGAAGAGCTTGCCAACAAACTCGTTCACATCCTTGATGTCGTTGAGGAAAGCAGGACGGAAGTCAGCGGGCTGGGCCTTCAGGTATTCGCTGAGTGCCATGACAGCCACCTCACGGTCGATGGGCTCATAATAGTCCTTGAAGAAAGTGGCAGTGGTACCTTTCAACTGGTTCAACATACGGTCGATGTCTTCCTGTGGGGTGACTTTAGTTACCTCAGAAAGTCGGGCGAAACGTCCTGCAAAACTGACCAACTCGATGCGCATTCCTGCCTCGACCATATAGGTGTAGGCCAGTTCATAAGGTTCCAATTCCTTATAGTTTTTCTTGAAATACTTCAGCAAGTCGATGTACATATAACGGTTACGAGCACCCAAGGCCCATTCCTGGAAGTCCTTCTCAAAGGCTTGTTTCTTCTCCACGCCATGGAAGTGGTTGATGCCTTCGGTCACGCCCATCCATTTTTTCCAACCGTTGCCAAGGCCCGCATGTTTGGAGGCATATTGGATACGCACTTTGGGGTCTTGTTCCTGATATTTGTTGTAGATGTCAAGCACCTTACCACGCAGGTCAACGGTGATGGGGTCGATAAGATTGGCTTCCTGGTCCACAGCAACGGAAGGCAAATATTCGTTAGTGCGAGCAGGATAGCCGAACACGAAGGCGAAGTCGCCTTCCTCGGCACCTTTCAAAGAAATGTCCAAGTGTTTGGCAGGCTTGTAAGGCACGTTGTCCTTGTCGTAAACAGCTGGATGGCCGTCTTTATCAGCGTAGACACGGAAGATGCTGAAGTCGCCGGTGTGACGGGGCCAGACCCAGTTGTCGGTGTCGCCGCCAAACTTGCCGATGTTGCTCGGCGGACAACCCACAAGGCGCACGTCGGTGTAAACCTCATTGAGTAGCAAGTAATACTCGTTGCCCAAGAAGAACGGCTTGATGCTGACCTTATAGGTGGTTTCTTTCTCAACTTGGGCGATGAGCTTTTTTATGTTCTCATCAGTTTTAGCCTGACGTTCGTTTTCAGGCATATCGGGTGTGATGCCAAGCAACACTTTTTCAGTCACGTCGCGCATCTCGCGGAGGAAGGTGACGCTGAGGCCAGGGCAAGGCAGTTCCTCGCCACGGTTCATTGCCCAAAAGCCGTTGGTGAGATAGTCGTGCTCCACCGAGCTGTGCTTTTGGATATAGTCGTAGCCACAATGGTGGTTGGTGAGCAACAGGCCATAGTCGCTGACGATTTCGCCGGTGCAGCCGCCGCCAAAGAGCACAATGGCATCTTTCAAACTGCTGTGGTTGATGCTGTAGATGTCTTCAGCAGTGATTTTCATACCCATTTCCTGCATTTCTTTCTCGTTGTATTGCAGTAACATGGGAATCCACATACCTTCGCCTGCGAAAAGCAAGGCTGGGAAAAGGACCAAGATGGTCAACAGAAATGAATAACGTTTCATAACAGTAATTATTGATGTTGCAAAGATATAGTTTTTTGTGTTCTACACGCAATCCCAAAAATAAAAGAAACTCACCACACGACAAAACAACTCACGATACCAAACCTGCTTCAGCTCAAGGTCGACGTCTTTGGTGCGACTTCGGAAGATATGAATCCTATAGAAGAAATTATGCGACCGCCACTCGCGAACCTGCGACTCAATATCGCGCTGATTAACGGCCATCTCAGGTGCCGATGCTTCACGCAAACTTTCCAAATAGGCACGCATATCGGCCTTGCTTTTCACTATGCACGAATCCATAATGTGCGTATTAGTCGGGGTCACTATGGCATTGTTGATTTGCATATTTTATTTGGTATCGCAGGTCGTGGAGCCTGCCGAAACGCCGTCTTTATTCAGTCGGCACTTCGACGGGTTCATGGAACTTAACTATCTGAGGGTTTGAACACGTGCCGTTGAGTAAGCATAAGTAAGAAAGCAAGTAAGGCACCTAGCGCATCAGAGATGGTCATAGAGGCCCATACACCTGTCAGACCATTACTGCCCACATTGACGAAAATTGGCGGAATGATGTAAATCATCGGGGCGAGGAACAGCACCTGACGCGAAAGGCTGGTGACGATGGCAATCCAAGGTTTGTCGATGCTTTGAAAGAAATTGGAATTGGTAATGGTAAAGCCCACCAAGGGGAACATCACCAGCATAAAACGCATAGCAGGCACAGCGATTTGGATGAGGTCGTCCTCTTTGGTAAAGGCTCGGAGCAATAATTGGGGTATGGTCAAAGCCAATATCGCGCCAACAAAGCCAATCAACACATTGACCTTCATCGTCAAGGTGTAAACGGATTTCAATCGTTGTGGATGCCCAGCACCATAGTTATAACCCGCTATGGGCTGCATTCCCTGACACACCCCAAGAATGAGCATAATGCTGAGGCTTCCAAAAGTATTGACTATTCCGTATGCTCCTACAGCAAGGTCGCCACCATAGTGAATGAGCTGACTATTAAGCAGTGCCACCACACCCGAGGCGGCCACATTCATCAAGAAAGGACTCATACCGATAAGCAGGATGTTACGGAAGATGTATAATTTGGGTTGCCATGAATGACGACGGAAACGGATAAAAGAACTGCGTTGCAGGAAGTGCCACACCGCCACAATGCCTGAACAAGTCATAGAAATGGTGGTAGCCCAAGCCGCACCACCAATGCCCCAGTCCAAAACATAGATGAACAACGCGTCAAGGACAATATTGAGGATGGCACCGCCTGCCAAGATCCACATCGACTTAGTAGGATAGCCTGTGGCACGAATCAAACCCGTAAGGTTGAAGGTGACAGTGGTCATAAACATTCCGGGCAAAACAATGTCCATATATTCGCGGGCATACGCAATTGTATCAGGTGAAGCTCCGAACATAGTCAGAATCTTATCCATAAAGAGATAGCCACCTGTAACGAACAAGAAACCGAAGATAAAGGTCAGTAGCATACTGTTACCCAAGATGTCTTCGGCCCATTTGTAGTCTTTTTTTCCCAACACAATCGACATTCGGGCAGAGGATCCCACGCCCACCAGCGAGCCAAAAGCATGAATGATATTCATAATCGGCATTGTGATAGCCAAACCGGCAATGGCCAAGGAGCCCACATACTGGCCCAAAAACACACGGTCAACAATATTATAAACTGATGCAATAATCTGGCTGACTATGCTTGGCAGTGCATAAACCCACAACAAATGTCTGATACTCTTGGTTTCTAACTCTAATGTCCTATCAAGTTGTTGCATTCCCTAAAGAATTTAAGGTGCAAAAGTAGCAAAAAAATGAATATTGAGTTTATCAAAATAGCGTGTTCTCAATCCAAAAGAAATGTGTATTTTTGCCACTCATTTCGCGAGCCCTGCTTTACAAGTTATGCAACCTGTTGAAGTATGGTTTATAAAACCATTTAAAATAATGAGATTCAAGGTATTATTCTTTTTTTGGTCGTGCTTTTTTTGTCTTGCGGCAAACAATTGCTGTGTGTCGTCGGGCAAAGATAGTATTGCTAAAGAATTGAAAAGCATGGAAAAAGACATTCCTTTGCCTTATCATTTAACCTTGGACAAAACGGTGAAACAGTTGGCCAACAAAAGCCTTCCAAAAACTTTCAAAATGTATGAGGCTTTTATTGATTCTGCCTTGCTACAACGAAATATGCCTTTGGAAATCAAATATTTGCCTTATGCTCTCAGCGGAATGAAAACCAACTATTCGAAAGGTGACCGCTGCGGCTATTGGGCTTTGCCCTCCTTAGTGGGGATGCATTATGGCCTTCTTATCGATAGAAACGAAGATGAGAGGCTTCAAATGGAAGCATCAACTCTGGCCGCTTTGGATTATCTTAACGATTTGAACAAGAAATACAACAACTGGTGGTACAGCATTTTGGCATACGCCAACAGCCCTACCTCGCTGAGCCATACGCTGATACATTATGGCAACGAGCCAGCACTTTGGGATTTCTATGAACATCGGCTGTTGTCTAACACTCAAGTCATTGCCGACTTCATTGCCTGCATTTATCTCGGCCATCAAAATCGTCTCAACTTTACCACCTCTGATAATAAAAAAACAAAAATTGACAATCAATAAACGATGAAATCGATACGCACTTTGGTATTTATTTTTTCAGTGATACTCCTATTAGGGGTAGCCTGGTATTTTTTCCCCGCCGAAGGTCTTGCCATTGGCAAACACTCCTTACGTTTTCCGTCATATGCCGAAGACGTTGCTCCTGCCCAACAGGAAGTGGATGTGGATGCCGTTATTGACAAGGTGAACAAGAGTTTTGAGATGACTTGCTCTGATAATCTTTTAGACAGCATGCGCTTCTTCCGCTATTACTTGAAAGAAAACCCGAACCGTATTTACCTTCCCAACGATGACTATACTTTCTTCGACACTT
>JAEEGL015853725.1_pt1 | contig 16662 bp, 9 predicted proteins | sample 9134231 | NCBI WGS metagenome assembly JAEEGL01 (sample SAMN16246548, study PRJNA631951) | gut metagenome | biome: gut microbiome; feature: rumen; material: fiber-attached | host: Bos | place: Iran: Karaj | collected 2018-10 | reverse complement strand
CCCATCCCCCAGATGGTCTTGATGGCATTGCCGGCTTCTCCGAGCTTGCTCCTCAGTTTCTTTACATGCGTATCGATCGTACGGGCATCCCCGAAGTAATCGTAGTTCCATACATGGTTGAGTATCATCTCTCTGGATAAGGCTATACCCTTATTTTCCATAAAAAAGACAAGCAACTCAAACTCCTTGAAGCTTAAGTCTATATCGGTATCCCCGACGAACACCGTATGAGCGGATTTGTCGACTTTGATATCCCCCGCTTCAAGAACATCAGCTCCGCCTTCTCCGGTGGTACGTCTGAGTATGGCTTCGACTCTTGCCACCAGCACCTTGGGGCTGAACGGCTTGGTCACATACTCATCAACGCCCAGTTCGAATCCCATGAGTTCATCATGTTCTCCGCTCTTGGCCGTGAGCATGATGATCGGGACCTTGGAATACTGCCTTATCTCCTTTACGGCAGCCCATCCGTCCATCTTGGGCATCATTACATCCAAAATAATAAGAGCGATATCCCTATGTTCCAAAAATAAGTCTACCGCTTCTTCTCCATTGGAAGCCTCCATGACATCATATCCCTTCTTGCCGAGGAAATCCGCCACAAGTCTTCTCATTCTCTCTTCATCATCAACCACAAGTACAGTTATTTTATCCATAATGATCTCATCCTTTCAAACAGGTATAATCATAATAAAATAAATATGTGTCTAATCTGTGATATCTGTCACAGGAGTTGACTGGATATTAAGTTCCCTTTCTTTTTCCCTGATCTTATTCTCCCTCTCCTTAAGATCCTGTTCCCAGGATGCATATTCATTCTCAAGGGCATTTCTGTAGTTCAGTATCGTGGGAGTTGAACCCTTGATGTTTATCACAAACAGAGCGATTATGAGCAGGATGAGGATCGCATGTATGATTATGAGATTCCTGTTCATCCTTACGATCTCGCTCTTTTTCTTACGCTTGGGAACCGTTATCCCGCGCCTTGGCTTGAGTTCTTCATCCAGCTTGCTGTTATATACCTGATACAGAGGGATCCCGGGGATATCATCCGCCTTGACCCCCATCGACAGCATCTTCTTTTGAAGATCGTGCATATAAGAATAGCCCACCGGAGTACGGAACATCTTGCGATCGATCGCACCCTGGTAGACACTCATGACCGTATCGCTCCTGCGGTTCTGGATCTTGGCATCTATATACTTGACCGTAGACAGTTCCTGTGATGCCAGTTCAACATCATCCTTCGAACCGAAGAGGAATCCGTTAACGGTATATTCCTGCCTTGTCGCTTCATCCATAATTATACTCCCCGGCCCTTGCTCTTCTCATTTTCTTCCACAAAAGCCTGCAGATTGGACTGTCTGGAAGACTTAAGCTTCTCTCTCTGCTTGTCATTGACAAACTTGGCTATGGTATTGCTCTCCTGATTGAGCTTGCAGCCATACATTATCCTGGACCTCTCCATCTCCATACTCCTGACGATGATGGCAGCCAGAGAAAACGTTGTCCCTGTCGGATCATCCACGAAGTTGATATGAACGATCGAACCGTCGGGTATGTCGTGATCCTTATCGCAGATAAATGCGATCCCGCTCACGCTTATATCCTTAACGGTAACGGGGAATGACGGGTTACCGAGACCGTAACTAGCATGGCCTTCCTCTCCAAGCCAGACTCTGCAGGCCCCTCTTCTGTTGATGGGCTTGCCCTCACTCGGTGCGGTCACCTCCTGATATATCTTATCATCCTTGGGGTTCTTGATAGTCCTTATCTTGACGTTGCTGAACTGAAATGCTCTCTCGCTCTCAGAATCAGTGATTATGAAATCCAGGATCAATCCCGGGGTGGAAAAACCGATAACCTTATCATCCTGGGTTATGGGTTCCACATATATGCAATTATCGAACACTTCGGAAACAGTGGTATAAAACTCCAGAGTCTGTGCTCCGATCTTGACTATGAGCTGTGCGCCTGTTCCCTGTTTTAACTCATTTAAGTACATATCTGCCTCACTGTGAATCCTGATATATAATAACAGAAAACTCACAGATTTGCATAGAAAAATATCGTTTGTATGCCGATTCGCTCAGCGGTTCAGGACACTGACACCTATGACGATATGATCCTCGTCATTGTCCATCCGCATTGCCTTCATGTTTACAAATACCGGCTCCTTATCGATCATCATCCTGTAGACAAGGGAGAATACACCTCTGTTATCCAGCGCGAACATGATCTTCGATTTGCTGAAGGAACTGATGAATTCGTCTACATCATCCTTATAGAGATATCTGGGCGCATCTTCTATGCAGGTCTTGAAGAAGTTCTTACCCCTTTTCTCTGCGGCCATAGACAGTTCACCGGGTTCTGATGAATACTCGATATATTCCTCTGTCTTAAGATTCACGTAGAAGAGGTTCGTATAATCTGCGGCCAGGGATCTGGCGATATTGGAATAAGTGATATCTTCATTATCCTCAGTGATATTGATGATCACAAATGCAACAGCGATACTTCCGGTCTTCGGATTGTCCGCCACGCGCTTGAATATCGTATGCGCCATCGCACCGTCCGGTATCCTCTCATTTAAGAAAACGGACTTACCGTCTTCTCCACCCTTTGATATACAGCTTAAGATGGCAGGCTTTACGGTTATCGGGAGGTCATCCAACGCTATATGATCTGCCTTTTCGCGCGGCGCACCGGTCCTCTCCATAAAAGCCCTGTAACCCTGATTACTCCTTGTCACATACAGTTTGCCGTCATTTATCTCCATAATGGCCATCGGAAGGGTCTTGAAGTAATGCTGGAGGCTGTTATCCCCCTCTCCTGCTATCGTGGCATAGTCATACATATTGATCCTGCCTATGCTCTCATAGTATTGTGATTCTTCAGGATCCTCAAATCCTATCTGTGTACCCTTATTATATCTCTCAAGTATCATCTCAAGCGGCAGCGGCTTGGTATAGTAATATCCCTGAAGCTTACAGCATCCGATCTCCTTGAGGAATTCCACATGCTCATCCTTCTCAACACCCTCGCATACCGTCTCAAGTCCGAGCGCAGTAGCCATCCTCATAAGCTCCGTAAGGATGATCTTGCCGTTCTCACCGTTTTCAAGCTGCTGGACAAATCTCATGTCAAACTTGATGAGATCAAACTTAAGGCTCTCCAGCACATCAAGCGAAGAATAACCGCTTCCGAAATCATCCATCCATACCTGGAACCCGAGATTACGGAATCGCTCAACCTGCTTCTTCATAAAGTCGAAGTTGGTACCTACCGTACTCTCAGTTATCTCTATAGTCAGCATATCATGGCTGATCCCTGCAGCATCGATACGCTTACATATCTCACCCACGATATCGCAGGCATCAAAATCCGTTCTGGAGAGATTGACAGACTGTGGCACCACATGCAGTCCCACGCTCTCTATAGCCTTGATCTTTTCGATTATCTGATCCACAACATAGAGATCAAGCTTATATATGTTCCCCGCTTCTTCAAGAACCGGAATGAAATCAGCGGGAGAAAGGAATCCGTTTACCGGATCTATCCAACGAGCCAGTGCTTCCTCATCACATACTCTTCCGCTTGTTGCCCTCACTATGGGCTGATAATAAACGGTTATCCACTTCTCGGATATGGCTCTCTCAAGATTGGATACGATATAGTGCTGTCTGTCCTCTTCATCCTGAAGCGCCTTATTGTAGTAGCTTATGGCAGATACGTATGTATTGCGGAGTGTATCGCACGCAAGCTTGGCACAGTCACATGCTATACTTATGTCCGCATTCCTCTCATGATTGAGATATATTCCGACTCTCACGGGGAGTGACTTCCCGTTGTTGGTACTCTGCCATTCCCTGAACAGTTCATGTAGAGTATCCTCTATTCCCGATTCATCTGTGTATATTGCGAAATGATCCTGTCCGAACCTGCAGCAGTTCTCGTTACCGAAATGCCGCATGAGAAGAGAAGCAAATGATCTTAGAAGGGTATCGCCTTCAGCAAATCCGTGCTTATGATTAAAGAACTTCATGCCGCTTAAGTCCATGAAGAGGAATACGGGCTTGCTGCCCATATCTATTATGGCTTTGCAGCCGGCATCAGCCAGTGCAAAGAAATATGTCATACTCGGAAGGCCGGTCAGATAATCATAATAACTGGCCTTGATCATACTCTCCTTATGCAGAGCCGAATTGAGTTTCCTGAGGAAATCATCTTTTGTCGATTCATCTCCGGGAACATAGGCCCCCTCATCCATATACCACACCTCAGCCAGCCTTACGCCATCAGAAGTAGTAAAGTGCTCGCCTATCGAATGCAGTATCCTGTAGCCGTTACCCTCCCTGTTCATCGTACGGTATATGATCTCAAAATGACCGTCTTCAGTCGCAAATTTATAGGCCGCATCAGCCACCCTTGCGGCATCATCCGGATGAGTATCCTTATACATATTATGATCACAGTCATAATACGCCTTATCTCTGTCTTCGTAATTGAAAAGCTTGCAGAAACCCTCAGAAACAATAAGCGTGACAACACGCTCATCAATGAATTGATATATGGCAAACGGGACCAGAGATCTCTCCATGAAAACCCGTTCTTTTTCGGAAAATTCGTATCTTTCCATACCCCGTCCCCCACTGCATAACCCCATGCCGCAGATGGGTAGAAAACCCATAATGATATTATAACACAAACGGGATATTTTTGCTCATATTCAATATTCAAAAAACATTCGGGACCGTAACGACACAGCGCGACTCATATCCTCCGTCAGCAGTACGCATGATTATCGTAGCCGTTCCGGGATTCTTGGCCGTAACAACTCCCTTATTGCTGACCGTAACTACATTGGGATCACTGCTTCTGAATGATACATTTCTATAAAAAGCAGTTTCAGTCAGAACAGGTGTCAGTGTAACTTTTTTCTTCACGGGCAAATCGGTTATGACAAGTTCCTTTGTGCCCAGAGAACTGTCATCAACAGTCACGCCGTTCGGGATCTTTTTCACGGTCATCGCAACATCGCTTTCAATCATGTTTCCTGTCACTTTTACATTTACCGTTACTTTCTTTTTGCTTCCGTCTGAAGTTATTCCCGTTATCTTTGCTTTTCCGATCCCGACCGCCAATATTTTGAGATTCTCTCCGAGTGCCGCATCCGTAGTTGCCGATGCAGGTTCGATCACCTTAACGATATTTTCATTACTGCTTGTCCATACGACATTCTGGTCGGTCGCGTTATCCGGCCAAACCGAAGAAACATAGATAACCTTAGTCTCGTTCAGTTTTACATTTATACTCTTCCTGTTTACGGTCAGCCCGTTTACAGGTATATATGTTTCTATCGTACATTCAGCGAAGTAGCGTTCATCCGTATCATCAACACCATAAGGCTTTTCGGCTGTTGCCCGGACAGTCACCGTTCCCGCTCCTTTAGCCGATATCACTCCCTTACTGCTTATCACCGCTATCTTCGAGGTGTCATCGACATCATTTCCCTCAGTATCCTTCGCACTTTTGATCATCCATTTAACCGATGTATTGGCAGCTTTTCCACCGTTCCCGCTAACCGATGAGCGCAATGAAGCTTTCTTTCCGACGATCAGCCTGCCGGGAGCCGAAGTGATGGCAATGCTTCCAACCGGATTGCCCACGGTTATCCTGCAGGTTGCACTCTTTGACGGACTGCTTTTTGAAATAAACTTAACTCCGACAGTTCCACGGCCGACCGCCTCAATATCATAGCTTCCGTCACCATTGCTTATCACATTAACGATACCGGCTTTTTCAGGCACAGGAGTATCTATATCCTTTATATCCGCTGAATCCGGGATCACCGATGCATTTATCGTCTCTCTTGCACCCAGTCCCATGGCAAGAGAAGTCCTGCTAAGCTTAACGCTCTTAACAGCAACGGGATCTTTTTTGACAGTCACGCTGCATACTGCAGATCTGACAGTCACACCGTCATCTGCCTTCACGGTAACCGTTGCACGCTGCAGTGTTTTTCCGTCAAGGTTATCCTTGGCAGTTATCAGTCCGGTATCATCAACACTTATGTACTTGTCACCTGATGTAACACTGTATGTCACATTATTCATAACCGCATCCGAAGGCTTAGGCGCAATATTAAGCTTGTACGAATTACCTGCATGAACAGTAACGGAAGATGCGTTAAGCGATATCCCGTTCAATGCGATATATGTACTTACGGTATATGTACCGGATATGCTGTTATCCGTTGCACTCTTAGCAGTTATCACGGCATTTCCGACAGATATCGCCTTGACATTTCCGTTCCCGTCAACAGTTGCAACAGTCGGTTCGGAACTTTCCCACTTCACCTTCCTGTTAATGGCATTATCGGGTGATACTGCTGCTGAAAGCTTAAGCTTCTTGCCTACAGCTATTTGGTCCTGTCCGTTCGGCGCACTGACAGTTATGGATGTGAACTGTCTTACGACTGTCACGGTGCAGGACGCGCTCTTTCCGCTTCCGTCCTTTGCGGTAGCCGTCACTTTAACGGTCGCCTTATCAACATTATCCGGAAGATTTGCTTTAAGTTTTGCGGTCTTTCCATCGATCACTTCTTCCACGTCAAGATATGCGGGATTTGATGAAACGAAGCTTACGCCCTGATATTCCGGATCATCGTCCTTTACGGCAGGTGTTATCGTCACTCCCAGCAAAAGACTACTGCTTCCACCGACAGACGCAGTTTTAGTGCCGAACTTTATTGAAGAAACAGGTTCATATACCCTGATATCACATGAACCCTCAATATCTTTATTATCCGCATCACGTTCCGGAGATACTGCTTTTATCGTCACAGAACCAGGATTCAAAGCAGAAACGACTCCGTTTTGGTTAATCGTGGCAACAAACGAATCTGTTGCAGACCATGAAAGTGTCTTATCACTCGGTTCTGTACCTCCGGCGTTAAACGAAGGGATCACCTTACAGGTTTTCCCTACTGCCAGCCTCTCTGCAGCAGATATCTTTACATCAGTCACATGTGTTTTGACTGTTACCGTACAGGTGGCTTTTTTACCGCTTCCGTCTTTCGCCTTGCATGTGATCGTTGTGACACCATTGGACAATGCAGTCACCGCTCCTGCAGCATCGACTGTTGCAACACCCGGTTTGCTGCTTGTCCACTCGACTTCACGGACATTTGCATGCAGCGGTAATACGGTTTCGGTAATGGTCCTGCTCTCTCCCGTATACAATATAAGGGCCGACTGAGACAGTTTTATCGATGTCACCGGAGTCTTCCACTGTGCATACAGACGGATGATCCCACCGTTTTCCGTTGTAAGATTAGTGATGGATTCTTTATTCTTATAAGAGGTTCCTTTGCCGTCAGGCTCGGTATTCCATCCGTCAAAAGTAGAACCCTGCCTCGTAAACGTGTTTTTCGGCAGAGATATCTTGTCTCCATATGCAACCGTCGTTGCATACATCGTACCCGTACCACCATTGGGATAATATAAGATCCTGTATTTATTGGCCTTATAGACCGCAGTGATAGTATAATCCGTATAATAGTCTTTCCCCCATTGCTTCAGAGGCAGAGAACGGATTATTCCATCAAAATCAGCTTCATACCATCCGACGGAAGAATATCCGGGCGGAGCTATCGGAAGGTCCAGCTGTATCTTTTCACCAACAATGAGTTTAGCAGGATTTGAAGCAGGATTCTTTCCAACCCCGGCATCATAGGTGATAGTATACGTCCTCTTCGTGATCGATACTTTTACCGATGATCTGCTCTCTGCAGCCGCACCCGAAGCCTTTACTTCGTATTCCAGATAACCTTTAGGTATCTCAAGCGCCGAGATATCATCGGAGTATTCGTAAACCTCCTGCCCGGGTGTAACAGTTAACGAACCAATCTCAGAGACCGTACTTCCGGATTCGCCCGGTATTTTTCTGTATATAACGTAACCGCTTGCACCCGTAACGGGATCAATGGTGATACTTACCGTGTTGCCCGTTCTTTTTGCAGTTACCACCGGATTTGCAAGGATACACATATAGCTGCCCGTACCGCTTACACCATCCGCCTCGGCTGTCAGAACGATCTCTCCGGTTCCAGATATGACCAGATTTCCGTTCACATCAATTGCCGCGATCTCCGGATCCGAACTCGTCCATGTGACATTTCCGTTGCAGTCAGCACCGGCAGGAAATGCCTCTGCCGACAAAGGATATGTGCTTCCGGCCGTCAGAATTCCATTCTCAGGGGAAGTAATACTGAGCCCTGTAAGATTTCTTGTGACAATAACATCAAAGGATCTGGACACTCCTCCGACTTTGGCAGTTGCGGTGATCGTCGTACTTCCCTTCGCCACCGCTGTCACAACGCCATGAGGATCGACAGTCGCGATACCTTTATCTGCAGATGACCATGTCACTCTTTTATCCGCTGCAGTTTCGGGAACCGCAGTATATCCTACTTCAAATGAATCGCCTTTGTTTATCGTAAGGACACCCGTTCCGGGTTCATCCTCAAAAATGATATCAGTGACAGACTCATCAGAAGCGGCCTCGATATCATTTGTAAATGCTTTTATCCTGAGATTACCCCTCTGAGACTCGCCGAAATCTTTCCACGAACCGCCCTCAAACTTAAAGCTCTGCCCCTTTTCGGCATTCGAATTCAATGTTGCGAAAGAGTTAGTGCCCGTTCTTTTCTCGTACTGGATCTCTCCGCCATTCAGCCTGACCACAACCGAGAATACGTCATCTTTTTCCAACTCGACCGGATTTGAAAGCTCGACTCTGTGGTACCCTTCATACACGAAAGCTCCGCTCTCGCTCGAAACCTTAGTTCCGCTCTCCGGATCATTCAGGTCCTTAAGATCCTTGTATATATCCACTGCATAGTCCACATTGGTCCCAAAAGAGGATACAGCGACCGCCCCGAGTTCCTCTGTACCGCCTGTCGGAGATGATACGGTAAATATGTTTGCGCCCTTGGTCACCGTGGACGCGGGGTTACTCTGGACACTTCCGTCATACTGGTAATTATTTGCGTAATCTTCAGCACTTTCAAAGTCGAAAACAATCGCTTCGCTCGAAAGGCCCTTATCCTTATATGACATCCAGAAGTATCCCTTGTATTGCTGCTTATCGCTGTAATTACCGGTTGTCCAGCTGTTCCTTATAAGCCATGCACCGTCACACCCCGGATCGTTCGTGAAGTTCTCGCGGGAATAACTGTCATCCCAGCCTACTATCATTGCACCATGATTCGGGGATTTTGACTCCGCACAATAATAACTGTTGGTGGATTCGTTATACAGTTTGGCACTGGTTGCTCCGCTGGTACTGTTCATCACATAAAAACTTATACCGGCCGCACCGTGCTTTTTAATGAGTTTTTTTACTTCATCCGGATTTGATCGCAGATTTAGCCTGTACATATTCCGAAGATGATAGGAATCATCAAAAGCCAGAGACTCCGAAAGGGAACCTCCGCTGTTAATGGTTGCCGCCTCTGAATATGGTGCCTTTTCTTCATCTGCCGCACCAAGCCATCCTGCGAGCGCATTGGCTGCATTACTGTAGTCTCCTCCATGGTCCCTGATGCTTCCGCTGCTTACTGTAACCACGCTCTGATCGCCCGCTGTACCTCCAAGCGGATCAACCACGGAATTGTATGTAAAATAAGCCAGATGGAGTTCTGACAGATCCGGCGCAGTATTCAGTCCCTGTTTATAGAGTGAGAATTCGGCAAGGCCGATAGATGCCATCGCCCAGCATGTTGCATACGGGTTTTGGTTACGAAGCGGTATCGCATTAAGAATATCCTCATCAACATACCTTGGTTCTATATATGAGTTCTTTAAGAGTTCGGTTTTATCTTCAACGGTATCCGGATCCCTGTAATCCTCAGACCTTACATAACCGGTGGCAAACTCTTCCTCTTCGGTTTTACCGGCGGATGCCGCTTTTTTATCAGCCGTTACATCCGGCTGTTCACTTGTGCTTTCTTCTTCAGTATCTGTTTCCAGAGGGTCTTCCAAATCGGTTTCTTCCTCTGTATCGGCAGGTTCATCCTGAGCAGAACTCTCATCTTCTTCCTCTTCACTGACAGAGTCTTCCGGAACAATTTCTTCCTCTGCATCCGAAGTGTCTTCCATATCTTCCGTAAGCTCGGTCGCTTCACCCTCTCCGGGCCCTTCTTCAGATATGATCTCATTTTCTCCGCGAAGATCCGTCTGTGCAAACGCTGTCTCAACGTTTCCCACTATAAATATAAGCGCCAGAATAACGGCCAAAAACCTGTTGTTCCATTTTCTCATATTTCATTCTCCGATCTGTTTACTGCCCATATATATATTTATATCGGCAGAACAACTCAAAGAGATGAGTGAAGCATAATGTTCACCTGTTTCTTATGTCATATACGGAAGTTACCTGCTTTTAGACAAAAACAGGGCATGTTCCTCATGCCCTGTTTCCCATGGACCAGACGGGAGTCGAACCCGTGTCCGAAATCGTTTCCACCGTACTTCTACAAGCTTAGCTTACCGATTAGCATTCCCTCCTGCGACCGGTGATAAGCGACCTATCACATTCGGTAGCTTCATGGTACGCCCATACCCGCAAAGCTTAGGGTATGTCGTTTCTCACATGGATGATACTCCTTGTCTTAAGTGTGAGTGCCTAAGGGGAGCAGCTGCCATTAGGCAGCGTATGCTAAGTTATCGTTAGCGTTTAATTTTATTTTGCGATTTACGTGTCGCAACGGCTTGCTTCTCCGACTTCCACAACCCCGTCGAAACCATTACTGGCCCAGGATAATGTAAAACCAGACGCCTCAGAACAAAGGCTCTTTCGGCGGGTTTTACTATTATCCAACCGTTTCACACTTCGTGTAAAACGGACGGATTACTTATATATATAATAACACCTTGAAGGTCTTATTATCAATGTTTATCGCAGATTCCTGACTTTGAAATCTCTCTCTGCTTCGCGCTTCTGATCCCGCTTGGCGATATCCTGTCTCTTGTCATAGAGCTTCTTACCGCGGCATAAACCGATCTCAAGCTTGGCCTTTCCATCCGAGAAATAGACCTGCAAAGGTACCAGGGTATATCCCTTCTCCTTAACCTTGCCGAGCAGCTTACGGATCTCGCTCTTATGCATTAGCAGCTTCTTGGGCCGGTCCGGATCCTTATTGAAGATATTCCCTTTCTCATATGGACTTACATGCATACCGTAGACCCATACTTCCTCATTCTCGATACGTACGAACGCTTCCTTGATGCTGCAGTGACCCATACGTATGGACTTGACCTCCGTACCGTGCAGCACGAGTCCTGTCTCATATTTCTCGTCTACAAAGTAATCATGATATGCTTTTTTATTGTTTGCGATCAGCTTAATCTTATCAGACATTTTTATTACCTTCGACAATACTGAAATCTATCGTCCTCATCGACATATCCACGCTGTCCACTCTGACTCTGACATCCTGACCCAGGATGTACTTGCGTCCGTGAGCCGTACCGCGCATCTCATATGATGCCTCATCATATACATAGACATCTCCGGGGAGCTTGGTGATATGCACAAGTCCCTCGACCGTATTGGGGAGTTCCACATATACGCCCCACTCGGTTATTCCCGATATCACTCCGTCGAATTCCTCGCCTATGCGCTCTGACATATACTGAGCCTTCTTAAGCTTTACTGTCTCTCTCTCAGCCTCTTCGGCTCTTCTCTCGAGCTTTGATGACTTATCTGACACAAGTGTCAGTATCCCGTTATAATGCTCGATCCTCTTATCATTCATCCTGCCGCGCAGCTGCTCCTTGATGATACGATGGATCTGCAGATCCGGGTATCTTCTGATCGGAGATGTGAAGTGACAGTAATACTTGCATGCCAGACCGAAATGTCCGGTACAGTCTATCGTATACTTGGCCTGCTTCATGCTCCTTAACGCCATCCTCGAAACCAGTGCCTCAGCCGGCGTATCCTCCACCTCCGTAAGAAGCTTCTGTATCTCCTTCGGATGGATGTCTTCACGGCTGCCCTTCAGATGATATCCGTGGTTATTGATAAAAGCAGCGAGCTTCTCGATCTTCTCGGGATCCGGATTATCATGCGTCCTGTACACGAACGGCATCTCAAGGAAGAAGTAATGTGATGCAACCGTCTCATTGGCCATAAGCATAAAATCTTCAATGAGCCTGGTTGCCGCGTTACGCTCATAGGGTCTTATATCTATGGGGCGACCGCTCTCATCCAGGATGATCTTGCTCTCTTCAAAGTCAAAATCAATAGAGCCTCTCTTACGCCTCTGCTCTCTTATTATCTTGGACAGTTCATACATGGATTCAAGCATGGGGACCACATCCTCATACCTGCCTCTTTCCTCTTCGTCCTTTAAGTATATCATCTTATTGACGGATGTGTAATTCAACCTGTGGTTCACTTTGATCACGGATTCAACGATCCTGTAATCCTCCACCTTCCCGCCGGGTGTGATCGTCATGATGCAGCTGAGTGCCAGCCTGTCCTCACCCGCATTAAGCGAGCAGATACCGTTAGACAGTCTGTGCGGCAGCATGGGTATCACCCTGTCCACCAGATATACGCTGGTCCCTCTGTTAAGCGCTTCCTTATCAAGCGGCGATCCTTCCCTGACATAGTTTGTCACATCGGCTATATGCACACCGAGAACGTAGTTATTCCCTTCCATATGAAGCGAAACCGCATCATCCAGGTCCTTTGCATCCTCGCCGTCTATTGTCACCATGAGTTCATCACGAAGATCCTCACGGCCGTTCATATCGGCTTCGGCAACGGACATGCCGACCTTCTCTGTCTGGCTCATAACATCCTCAGGAAACTCCATCGGCAGGCCGTAACCCTTTACGATGGAAATGATATCCACTCCGGGATCATTGATATGCCCCAGGATCTCAGTAACACGGCCTTCCGGGCTGTGCCTGTCATCACCGTAGCTTATAAGATCGACAACAACCTTATGGCCGTCCACGGCTCCCATGCTGTCTTCAACCCTGACATATATGTCACTTGAAAGCTTCGTATTATCGGGAACAACGAATCCAAAGCTCTTGTTGGATTTATCATATGTACCCACTATCTGCGTGGTACCGCGCTCGACTATCCCTACTATATGTCCGACAACTCTGTGAGTCTTGCCGGATACATCCATCCCCTTAGACTTAAGCTTATTCCTGACGCCCTTTCCGTAGCTTGCAAGAGGCCTTGAATCCCTTGTCAGAGCCACCTTTACGGTATCGAGATGGAATGCTCCGCCCGTATATCTCTCAGGGATAAATATATCCTCATCCCTTCCTTCCACTTCCACAAAGCCAAAGCCCTTCTGGTTGCTTATATATGTACCGACAAGGATGTCATCAGTGTTCGCCCCGGGCGTGTGTGCATTGCGGGTAACAGTAGTGTCAGTCGCATTTGTTTTACCCGAAGGATCACCTGACTTACCTGCAGTCTGGCCTGAGCCCGTCAGGCTGTAGCGTCCGCGCCTGTTGACCTCTATCCTGCCCTTTAACATAAGCTCATCCAGAATGCTCTTAAGCTCATCCCGATCCTCCGGAGCCACCTGCAGTATCACCGCAAGCTCCTTCTCCTTCATCGGCACATAGTGCTTATCCCGCATAAGGGCCTCTATTACCTTAACTCTCTCTTCTCTGCTCTTCTTCATATCGCTGTCCTTACCATCCTGTTATCTTATCATAACACGGAATGGGTAAAAAAATCCCTGCGTCTGATATTGTCATAACGCAGGGAATACAATCTCTCTTGTGCGAACTGTCTAGAACCTCTTGATATCCAGCACGATCGCTATCACTATGAATGCCACCGTAAGCCATCTGGTGATCTTAACAAGTGCGCCTTCCATCGAACGGCCCTTGTTCTTGCCCCAGTAGCTCTCTGCTGCACCGCTTATGGCTCCGAGTCCTGCCGACTTACCTTCCTGCATGAGGACGATACCTGCCAATACAACACTTATAATTATAAAAATGACTGTCAATGCTATTCTTAAAGCTGCCATTTTATGCCTCCTTTTTTAATCACGCCCGCTAATTCTATCACAATGCAGAGATTATTTCAACACCTATTTTCTTTCATTTTGTATTCTTTGTCTTCATCTATCATCGCGAGCATTATCTCTGCAAATCTCGGGTCAAACTGCGTTCCGGAGCCCTTAACGATCTCTTCCCTGACGTGCTCCTGGGGGATGATGTTACGATAGCTTCTGTTGCTCGTCATCGCATCATAAGCATCAGCAACGGCTATGATACGTGCTTCCTCCGGTATGCCATCTCCTGCCAGGCCGTCTGGATAGCCCCTGCCGTCATATCTCTCATGATGCCAGCGCGCTCCTGTTACGAGCTTTGGCATCTCCACAATGTTCTTAAGGATCCTCGCACCCATCACGGGGTGAGTCTTGATCTTCTCAAACTCTTCCTCAGTAAGCCTTCCGGGCTTATTGATCACGGCATCGGGAACACCGATCTTGCCCACATCATGAAGCAGGCCCATCATATAGATCTCTTCCTGCCTCGATGCGTCATAACCGTATCTTCTCGCTATCTCCTTGGAATACTCAGCCACCCTTCCCGAATGACCGTTGGTATATGTATCCTTGGCATCTATCGCATCCGCCAGGGTATGTACGACATGAAGCGACAGACCTTCTATCTCCTTGGTCTTGTTGATGACCTCTGCATGCAGATCGTTCTGTAATCGGATGAGGTCCAGAAGATGTCTGACACGGAGTATGAGAACCGATGATGCAAACGGCTTTCTGATGAAATCAATGGCTCCGAGCGACAGTCCCTTGGTCTCCGAATCTATATCCTCATTGGCCGTCAGGAATATGACGGGTGTCTCATGCCTGCCATTATCCTTCTCCCATTCACGGAGCCTTCTTAAGGTCTCAAACCCGTCCATATCAGGCATCCGGATATCCAGAAGAATGATATCTATATCGTTCATCTCGATATAATCCAGCAGAAGTTTGCCGCTCTTAAGGCAGGTCACCCTAAGACCGCTCTCACTTAAGGCGGTATGGGCATTCTTAAGGATCAAAGTATCATCATCTACTATAACTACACGTTCTTCCATACAGGCTCTTCTCCGTTTTAAGCCGGCCGGGTATATATCCTATACCGGATTGGCCCACTTGTGATTCTCGAAAAAATTGTCGATGGCAGCAACTATATCCTCTCTGGTCATTGTCTTTAACAGATATCCCTGAGGCATTAACTTCATAACGCGCATGATGCTCTTCTTATCAGACTTACCCGTAAGGAAAATGATCGGGATCCTGGCTGAGCTGAACTCGGTCCTTATCATCTCCATTACGACCGGTCCGGGCGTTATGGGCATGTCATAATCTAAAAGAATAAGGTCAGGCGTATGATTGGCGATATAGGTGATGGCCTGCATCCCCGACTTTACCGCCGTTATCCTGTACTTATCTGACAGCCATCCCTGAAGCATCTTAAGGAATGTAAGATCGTCATCGACAAGCAGGATGTGCTTGCCCTGCTTCCTCTCTTCAGCTACCTCTGCCACGATCTTAAGCTCTTCCGCTATATACTTGGCATCAAAAGGACGCCTGAATTCCTGCTTGATGTACTCCTCGGGAATATACTTCTTGATCTCGTTCATCTCCTCATCGTATCCGATAAGGCATAACGGTCTCTCTTCATCCTTGGTGATATCCTTAAGATATACAAGAGCGTCTGCAGAATCATAGATATACTGCCCTGCTATCAGCAGTATGATGTCTGCATCCTCTCTCTCCTTTTCGATATTCTTAACGACAGGATCAGCCAGACATGTCTTGAATCCCGCCTTTATCAGATTAGAATTGAGTGCGTCAGTCATAAAGCCGGAACCGCGGCTTATGATCAAAATCTTAGTTATCATATTACTCCAAATCTTTACTCATGCCCTTTACGCATAATTATGCAATCATACATTGTATTATTATACTACTTATGGCGGGTTTATGGCAATATAAGATGAACCCCGAAGATATGATCACACACCTCCGGGGTTCATCGTTTTTATATATTTGCTTTTATGCTCTTATAAGCAGGCTGTGTCCTGTCATTTCCTTAGGCTGCTCCTCGCCCATAATATCTATGAGTGTAGGCACGATGTCAGCAAGCACGCCGTCCTCTGCAAGCTTTGCGCCCTCGGGACCGTTAACCAGGATAAACGGTACAGGGTTTGTGGTATGCGCCGTGAAGGGCTCGCCTGTCTCATAATCTATGAGCATCTCGGCATTACCGTGATCGGCACAGATGAACATCGTTCCGTCGACTTCCTTAATAAACTCCACAAGCTCGCCTACACACTTGTCGATGACTTCAATAGCCTCGATCGCTGCAGGAAGTACACCTGTATGACCTACCATATCAGGATTTGCGAAGTTACAGATGATCACATCATAGATTCCGTTTCCTTCATCATCCTTGGCCGTGATAGCCTTAGAGAGCTCGTCACAAACCGTATATGCGCTCATTCTGGGCTTCTTGTCATATGTGGGCACATACTTGGGTGAGTTGACAAGGATCCTGTCTTCGCCCTTATTAGGCTCCTCTATTCCGCCGTTAAAGAAGAATG